>Ga0316224_1001143_pt1 | contig 31324 bp, 46 predicted proteins | sample TBH18013metaG_FD_206254 | JGI IMG/M metagenome (GOLD analysis project Ga0316224, IMG submission 206254) | Freshwater microbial communities from Trout Bog Lake, Wisconsin, USA - TBH18013 | ecosystem: Environmental > Aquatic > Freshwater > Lake > Hypolimnion/Profundal zone | place: USA: Wisconsin... | reverse complement strand
CGCTTAGTTCCAGTACTAAACCTAATCTACACAATCACAATTACTCTAAGTCATAGACCCCCTCCCCCAGGTTAAGCAATCCCTTACCCAGCCAAGATCAGGTTAAGCGAGGGGGGGTAGGAAGGAATCTACTAAAGAGAGGGGGGGCCCACTCCCCCATTCCCAAATTTATTTAGTAAAGTTTAGGTTAACTAACTATAGAAACGTATAGGTTGGTTTGTGTATAGAAATTTTTAACCTGGAGGTTTATGGTTAAGTACTAGTAATTTAATATTTAGAATATCCCATTGATAAAGGGAAGGTCGGGGTGAGAATCCCCGCTAAGTTACTTAATGTGTTACTTTGTGTCTAGTACTGCTTTACATTAATAACTTCACCTCTAAACTGGATGGTGTCTTTGGTGTGAACCATAGCCAGCTCTGGCATTAACATGACACCATTTTTAAAGGTGAGGATGGCAAACCCTGATCTCCAGTTGACAGGGTTTTGTTCAACATAATCAAACTGTGGTCCGTAGATGTCTGCTAAAGTGCCTGTATCTACTCCGTACCTGATTCCGTTATAGTCTGTATAAGGTGTTACCTTAAGTGAGTGTAGATGCCCTGTAACCATGCTAACACCGCTTATTGCCGTATTATTGTGGGTAGCGTGTATTCCCCCTTTGTTTCTGTGTTTGACGATTACAGACTCATTTAACCATACTGACCAACAGGGTTTCCAAGATGGGAAATGATCTTTTAGATTAAATCCAGCAACCTTTTCATACATTGGAGCATGGGAGGATAGATAGGTAGAAAACCTAGCATCATGATTACCAAAGCTCCAATACAAATGTACGTTATGTCTTACGGCTTTAGCAACTTCTTCTATTTCACCCATTGATGCAGAACAGGCTTTTAATTCTTCTACAACTGAAGGTTCTTTGCCTGACCCCCACATAATTGATTTATGAGTGCTACAACTTGATCCATCAAATACATCCCCGTTTGCTATAACTGCTTTGGGTGCTAATGTGGATATTGCCCATAGTAAACCTTTAAATGCCGTAGTACGGATGCCAGGCCAAAAATGAGCATCTGAAAATACTACGACTGATCCGTTGAGGATGCCAAGGTCTATCTTTCTTTCAATCTTATGATAATCCACATGACCAGTTGGGATTACAAAACCCTTTTCTTCCATTCTTTGCTTTCTTCGCACTAGATTTCTTAAATCTACCTTAAGAAACCTTGCTGCTGCTTTAGCACTTCCATGTTTTTGAAATGCATCGAGAATCTCTTCGTCAGTATGTTTTATCATATAAACTTGAAGTAAAGAATTAACTGTCGTTTATAACATTAATTTGTTACAATTCAAACCACTTGACAAACAAAGTTATAATGCGAAAATAAAGATTCCAATTTTTTAAAGGATACAAAATGGGATACTACGGTAAAGAAAAAGAGCCGAAAGGCGTTACCGCTTCTGATCGCACAGGCGAGAAGATGGGTAGTGAGAAAGGCCCAAACAGCATGAAGGGTGTACCTAGCGTAACTGGTGCTAAAGCTCCAAAAGGCGCAACATCTAGCGACACATCTGGAGAGCGTAGAGCTGCTCTAGCTGGTGGCGTAGGTCTTGGTAAAGCTGATGGACTTGGTATGCGTTCTAGCGCCCACATGGGTAAAAACGATGCTTACGTTGGTGAGATGAACACAGGCTCTAAAGAGCACAACTGTTACGATCACAAGCGTGTGCCACACGTTCAAGATTCGATGTAAAATAGCGAAACCCCACAACATTGTGTCGATGCGTGGGGTTTCTAGCCAAAGTAAGTAAGGAGACTTAAATTGGATAAAGAAGATTGTAGTTTATGTAGGTTTTTTGATCTACAAAATAATATGCAGTTGGGGCAATGTAAGAGATTTCCAACTTACCAGAACAGAAGCCCGAACGAATGGTGCGGTGAATTCAAGTTCAAGTTTGACAGAGATGCAGTTGCCGAAAAAGCGACTTTAGCCCCGACCCAAGCGGTTGGGGACTTTTCTGCTGATGTAGCAGAAGCTAGAGAAGTTTTGAAGCCAAAAAACAACAAACTTAGTCGGAGGCAAGTACCATGAAGCCAATCCGAGACAAGATCATTGTCAAACCCATACCAAGAATCGTATCGACTTTGTATATACAAACCGCAGAGGCTGATTCCATTGGTCACGTTGTAGCGGTCGGTGACGAAGCTGCAGAAGAGGGATTAAAAGTAGGTGATAAGATATACTTTGGAACACTTGCAGAAGATTACAAAGACGAGTATCTTAAATACTTTGAGTTCAAGGACAATGGTGAAAAGCTAATTGTTATGAGCTGGAAGGACGTTTGTTTTGTGGAGGAACAAGATGAGTAAACCTGGACTTTATGCCAATATCCATGCTAAACAAGAGCGCATTAAGAAAGAAAAGGCAGAGGGTAAGCCTGTGGAAAAGATGAGAAAGCCTGGTTCTAAGGGTGCGCCAACTGCTGCAGCGTTCAAACAATCTGCTAAGACTGCCAAAAAATGACCAAGAAGCACGATAAACCCATTGAACACAAAACTGTAGGAAAGGGTAAAACCTACAATCCTACCGAAAAAGGCGCTGGAATGACGGCAAAAGGTCGTGCAGAGTACAACGCTAAGAACGGATCGCACTTGAAAGCACCAACTCCAAACCCCAAAACAGAGAAAGACAAGGCAAGAAAAGACTCTTTCTGTGCGAGGATGGAAGGTGTAGTCAAGAACGCTAAAGGCCCTGCAGAAAGAGCTAAAGCATCACTTAAGAACTGGAAATGTTAATGCCACATAAGTTTGCAAATAATGGAACTTTAAGTTTGCAAAAAAGGCTTAATCAGTTACGTTATGATGCAAAAAAGAAATATGGATTAACAAGAGAAGAAATTATTACGTTAAGAGAACAACCTTGTGAAATTTGTGGAATAAAAGCTAAAAAAATGTGCATTGACCATAAAATACCATCTACTTACAGAGGTGTTTTATGCCAACAATGTAATACAAGGTTAGGTTGGTTTGAAAAGTATCAAGAAATTATTGTCAATTATCAACAAAAAGGCCCACAAAATGCCATTAAAAAAATCAGCAACTCCTAAAGCATTTAAAGAAAATCTTAAAACTGAGTTAAAACAGGGAAAACCTTTAAAACAAAGTTTAGCAATTGCATATTCTGAAAAACGTGAGGCTGAAAAAGCCAAGAAAAAGAAATGAAAGCAAGTTTAGCCGTTCATTTACTGATTGCAATGGGTGTAGATGAACACCTATTTATGAAGTGGCAATCAGGCGCAAACCCACATTCAACTAAAAAAGGCCCAGGTCGAAAACACAAACAAGGTAAAAAATGATTAAATTAGACTTCTCACACACAGTACAAGAACTAGAACTCATCCTCGCTGGACTAAGAAAGCTTCCGATGGAGTTGGTAGTCGATCTGCACAACAAGCTCAACGTAGAGGGCAAAAAGCAATTTGACGCTCATCCAGAGAACCCAGCTAACCAACCTACAGATGTAGAACCAAAAGAATAATCATGGAAACTCGCCCAGTAGGAAGACCTAGTAAATACGATCCAAGCTATTGTCAGATAGCTATCGAGCAAGGTCGTCTGGGCAAGTCAATTGAATCCATTGGTTGTACTTTGGGTGTAGGGACTAAAACTTTATACAACTGGAGAGATCAATATCCAGAATTTTTACATGCCTTGGAACTTGCACAGCAATACGAGCTAGAGTGGTGGGAGACAATAGCCCAAACTCACATGGTCGAGAACAAGGAAAGCGACAGGCTGAACGCATCAATTTGGTCTAGGTCAATGGCAGCAAGATTCCCGAAGAAGTACAGGGAAAGCGTAAAACAAGAAATAACTGGGGCTGATGGAGCGCCATTGGTCACTAACATAGCTGTTAACTTTGTCAAGCCAGATGAAAGTTGATGCAGAGTTTCCTCAGAAGCTGCAATGTTTATTTAACCCTGAGTATTCACGATATAGGGTTTTATACGGAGGACGAGGAGGCGCTAAGTCTTGGGGAGTTGCTAGAGCATTACTAATTAAAGGCGCACAAAAGACGTTGAGAGTGCTTTGCGCTCGTGAGTACATGACCTCTATGAAAGATTCTGTCCACAAATTACTATCCGATCAGGTCATGGCGCTGAAACTGTACGGATTCTACGAAATCACACAGAACACAATCCGAGGCAAAAACGGCACAGAGTTTAATTTTGTCGGTCTAAAGAACAATATTGCCAACGTAAAGTCGCACGAAGGTGCTGACATTTGCTGGGTAGAAGAAGCGCAAAGTGTTAGCAGAATGTCATGGGACGTTTTAATTCCTACGATTCGTAAAGAAAACTCAGAGATATGGATTTCTTTTAATCCTGAGTTAGAGACAGACGAAACTTACGTTAGGTTTGTGCTGAATCCCCCGCCCAATTCTGTGGTTACAAAAATCAATTGGTCTGATAACCCTTGGTTTCCTCAAACGCTGAAGGATGAGAAAGACCAGCTTAAGGCACGAGATGTTGAAGCATACAACACAGTCTGGGAGGGTTTATGCCGTAAGACTGTGGATGGTGCGATATTCCAGAAAGAAATCAACATGGCAGAGCTGGAGGAACGAATTACCCGAGTTCCTTATGATGCTACAAAGCCTGTACACATGATTTTTGACCTTGGATGGTCTGACAATACTGCCATTTGGTTTCTCCAGTTTGTTGGCATGGAGACCAGGCTTATTCGTTACTTTGAGGTTAACCAAACCAAGATAAGCGACATACTCGCTAAGTGCCAGACATTTGGATACGTCTTTGATACGCTTTGGCTACCACACGATGCAGAGAATAAGACTTTGGCGGGTAATGGAAGATCAATCGAGGAGATAGTTAGAGCTGCAGGGTTTAAGACCAGAATCTTACCTAAAGTGCCAATTGTTGACTCAATTAACGCTGCTAGGACTATATTCTCCAACTGCTACTTTGACCGAGAGAATTGCCATCAAGGACTACAATGCTTGAGACATTATAGGTACGAGGTTGACCCAGACACAAAGCAATTCTCCAAAACTCCGTTACACGATATTTGGTCGCATGGTGCAGATGCTTTCAGGTACATAGGACTCATGATTAATGAACCCAAAAAACTGGGTAAGCCTAAACAATTAAATTTGCCTCAAGGCAATTGGATGGGTTAAAATGCTAAAAAAGGTGTAACATGGCTGAAGACACAAAGAGCGGTGACTTTGATGATCGTATAGAACAAGCTAAGAAATTCTTACAGCTTGCTAACGAGGCTGACTCTACTAATCGTTCCGAAGCATTGGAAGATTTACGCTTTGGCGCAGGGGATATGTGGCCTGTAGAGATTCAGAACAGTCGTACATTAGAGGCTCGTCCATGCCTTACTATCAATAAAATAGACCCATCAATACGTCAAATCACAAACCAGATCAGGCAACAACGTCCGAGAATGAAGTGCCACGGCATGAACTCTCAGTCTGACAAGAAGTTAGCCGACATTATTACTGGCATATTCAGGCACATCGAGGTGCAATCTGATGCTGACCAAGCCTATGACAATGCAAATGATTTTCAAGTTCGCATGGGTTGGGGATATTGGAGGGTAACGACAGACTATATTGCTGACGATTCTTTTGACCAAGAAATCTACATCAAGCAAATCACAAATCCATTTACTGTTTACTTTGACCCAAACTCTGTCATGCCTGATGGCTCAGATGCTGAAGAGTGCATGATTACAGAGATTATCCCTAAGTCTGCATTTAGGCAGATGTATCCCGATGCCCAAGAAAGTAACTTCACATTGCGTGGAACTGGGGATTCTGACGCCAATTGGGTGATGAAAGAAGACATTCGTATCGCTGAATACTTCTATACTGTTCGCACAAAAACAACACTTTATATGTTGTCTGATGGCAGTAAGGTGTTTAAGGATGATTACGAGGAAATGCCTGGCATTGAGATATTAGATAAGCGTGAGACTGTTAAGAAAGAGATTCATTGGGTCAAGATGACTGCGATGGAGATACTTGAAGACGGAATTTGGCCAGGAAAGTACATTCCTGTCGTGCCAGTATACGGACAACAGTTAATTGTTGACTCTAAGCGTAAGCGTTTTGGATTGATTAGACAGGCAAAAGACCCGCAACGGATGTATAACTATTGGTCTACTTCAATGACCGAGTCTATTGCTCTTGCGCCAAAAGCAAAATGGTTACTCGCAGAAGGTCAAGACGAAGGACATGAGCAAGAATGGGCACAAGCTAACACTAAGGCTTTCCCTGTCCTCAGATATAAGATGAAGGACATTGAGGGCACACCAGCTCCTGTGCCTACAAGGATTCAGCCAGAGCCTCCTCCAGCAGGGGTGATGGGCGCAATGGCAGTTATTGACCAAGATTTAAAGTCTGTATTGGGTGTATTTGATCCAAATCAAATTCCGACAGGTAATATCTCTGGCAAAGCTCTTAATGGTCAACAACAACAGATTGATCTAACTAATTACCATTATTATGATAACTTCACTAGATCACTACGTTGGACTGGCAAAATTATTCTTGACTTAATTCCACAGGTTTACGACACAGAACGTGTTTTACGCATTATTGGTGATGATGGTAAACCTGATCTGATTACGTTGAACGAGCGTAAAGTTAATGAAATGGGTGTTGTTGAGGTCTTAAATGATGTCACAGTCGGTGAATACGATGTTGTGATGGATACTGGCCCAGGATACAACTCTAAGCGTCAAGAAGCGGTCGATTCCATGATGTCATTGTTGAGTGCAGACCCAACATTGATGCAAACCGCTGGGGACTTGATCTTCCGCAATATGGATTTTCCTGGTTCAGACGTTATTGCCGACAGAATGGCAGCATCAAATCCATTGGCGCAGATTGATGAGAAATCTGATGTACCTCCACAAGTTCAGATGCAACTTCAGCAGTCGCAGACAGTTATTAAGCAACTCCAGCAACAGATTCAGCAAATGCAAATGGAGCAGAAGTTTGGATTGTCTGTCAAACAGATGCAAGAAACAGAAGAAACCAAGCGTGAACTCATGCGCCAGACTGCTAGGGCACACGACATTGAGATGCGTGACTCTGAGCGTAAGTACGTTGCAGAGCTGAATGTTCATGGCAAAGCACAAGATGCAGATTTGAAGTCTCAAACTCAATTAGAAGTTGAGCATATTAAGGCACAGGTTGCTTTATTGTTGGCTCAGATTGACAAAGTATCAGCGCACCAAGCATCATTAGAAACTACAGAAAGGGCTGTGTAATGCCAACAGTTACAAGCGAAAATAGAGAAGAATTTATTAAAAAAGAATTAGAAAAACGTAATCCTAATAAAAAACAAAAATATACTGAACATGGATTGCCTATAAATGAAAAAGGTCATGTTCGTTTGTATCATGGAACATCAAAAGAAAATGCTCAAAAAATCTTAAGAGAAAAGATGCTTAAATCTGCTGGTGAACCTGATATTTATTTGACTACTCATCCAACTGGTACTGGTTATGGAGATACAACTGTAGCCGTTGATGTTCCCCATCATGTATTGCAATTAGATGATGAATTCCCAAATGGAAGAATGGATTTCAGAATACCTACAAAAAACAAAATGTATCCTGTTCATAATCCAGAAATTTATACAAAAAAGAACGAAGAAAAATGATTTCGCTCCATATCGAGCAAAACCTTACCTGTGAGGTACACAGGGAAAATCCGTAGGTAAAACTATGTCCGAAAAAGAAGCAAGTAATGTAATTACTGCAGACAATGCAGCCGAATTTTATGCACAAAAGTTAGGTTTAACTAACGAACCTCCAGCTGAGGCTGTAGTTGAGGAAACTCCTACAGAGCCAACTGAGGAAGTTGAGAACGAACCAGTTGAGCATGAAGAGGCGAAGACAACAGAGAAAAAGAAGTCGGGGATTGATAAGCGTTTCAAAGAACTTACATCCGAGCGTGAGATGGCTCGTCAGGAAGCTGAACGAGAGCGCCAAGCAAGGGTAGAGTTAGAGAATCGTCTTAAAGATTATGAGACAAGAACGGAGCAGGCAAAGAATCCTCAATTGGATGCAGAGCCACAACCCGCTCAATTTAACGATCTTGTAGAGTATTACAAAGCGTTGAGTGAGTGGAACACCGACAAAGCAATGCGTGAGCGTGATGACAGGGAGCGCCAGTCTAGGCTTAATGCTGAAAAAGAACGTGTTATGAGTACGTTTAATGAGAGGCAAGATAAGTTTAAACAAGAGAATCCTGATTACGTTGAAAAGGTATCGCAATTACAGTTTCCTGCATCTGAAGAGGTGCAAGATGCTATTTTGACAAGCGACTACGGAGCGGAAGTTCTGTATCACTTGGGTAAAAACCCAGACCTTGCCAAGAAGATAGTTGCAATGCCTTTAACAAAAGCGTTGAAAGAGTTGGGAAAGATCGAAGCTCAGTTTGAATCGAAGCCTGATGAAAAGCCTGTTGTTAGTAGAAGTAACGCACCTAAGCCGATTACTCCGCTTAGAGCGACTTCTGCTGCTGCTGATACACCGATTGGCTCTGATGGTCAATTTCATGGTTCATATCAGCAATGGAAAGAAGCGAGGAAAGCGGGGAAAATTAGGTAATTTTTTTAAACTTTAAAAGGAAAATCAAATGAGTAATAATTTACTAACGATTAGTAAAATTACTAATGAAGCCTTGATGGTTCTCGAAAACGAGTAAACAGTTTGCTCCCTTATGCGGTAACGCATATTGAATAACTTTCTCTGATTGACTTGGAACTCCAGAAGTGGACAACAAGGGGGAAGTCGAAAGACACCCTGAACGACTAAGTGAGAAAGCCCCTAGAAATAGGGTGATGCGATAGTCTGAACTGCCCTATAACCCAAGAAGGGGCAGAGGAAAATCCGAAGAGGTTTTCCCGCCTAGAAATAGGTCACTAAAGTAACAGAATGTAACTTTCACTTCAGAAGTAGATCGCAATTATGATGACCAATTTGCTGTGATATAAATGCCTGTCTCAGCTTAACTGTGTATTTGAGGCGCCAAGATTGGCAACACAGTTAACGTCCGTAAAAAGTACAGGTGTGCGGACGTAAAAGTTTCTCTGATTGACTTGGAGTCCCAGAAGTGGGTAACAAGGGGCAAGTTTAAATACAGCCTGAACGACTAAGTGAGAAACCCCGAAAGGGATGCGATAGTCTGAACTGCATATAACCAAAAGAAATTGCAGAGTTTGAGCCGAAGAGCTTGAACCGCCAGAAATGGTCAGTAGCCGAAAGGTGAAAGTAACAGAATGAGACCTGGAAGATTTGTAGGAACAACTGGCCCAGCATTGAACGTAGAAGACTTTAACGAGACATCAGTTCCCGTTACATTGTCAACTCAGTTCCACGTTGATACCCAGTTTACTACACAAGACTTGGCTCTATCACTCGATATGTTCTCTGATCGTGTTCTCAAGCCTGCAGTTGCAGCTATTGCGAACAAGATTGACAGAGATGGTCTGAGCGTTGCTGCTCTCAACACAGCGAACATCGTTGGTGTTGCTGGTACTCCTCCAACAGGATTAATCACCTACTTAACAGCTGGTGCTTATCTTGATTCTGAAGGCGCACCAAGAGACGGACGTAGATCATGTATCGTTGAGCCTTTCACATCTGCAACAATCGTTGACAGCTTAAAAGGTTTGTTCATGCCCCAAGAAGCGATTGCGGAGCAATACAGGAAAGGTTTGATGGGTCGTGATTCAGCTGGTACAAACTGGAAACTTGACCAAAACGTGGTAAGCCAAACTTTTGGTTCATACTCTGGTAACACATTGTCTGCTGACACAACTGCACAAGTTGGTTATTTGACAAGTGGTTGGGCACAGTATTCCACAATTCAGATCAAAGCATCTGCTTCAAGCACATTGAACGCTGGTGACGTGATCCAAATTGCCGGTCTCTATGCAACTAACCCACAAAACCGCCAAGCATATGGTTCAGGCAAACTGCGTAATTTTGTTGTTACAACTACTACAACAGTAGGAACAGGCGCAACAAACATTCAAGTTTCTCCTGCAATTATCGTTGGTGGTCAGTTCCAAAACACAATCGTGATTGGTTCTACTTCAACTACAGCCGTAGTAACACCTTTCAACAACACAGGTACTTTGTCTCCACAAAATATCATGATGCACAGGAATGCCTTTACTCTTGCCGTAAATGACTGCGGCTACTTACAAGCAGCGTAAGTAGAAAACTGTCCCTGATTGACTTGGAGTGCCTGAAGAGGTTAACAAGGGCCAAGCAGACCAAAAGGTCGTGCAGGCTGAACGACTAAGTGGGATGGCAGCGAAAGCTGATGCGATAGTCTGAACTCTGCTATAACTGAATTGAAGGCAGAGAGGAGAATCCGAAGAGTTTCTCCCGCCACAAAAGTGGTCAGTAGGCGAAAGCCGAAAGTAACAGAAATGAGCCGATTTAGAGCTTCCAGAAGGTGTGCATTTTGCAGGTAGAGCTAGTGATAAGGAAATTGGTTTGTCAATGCGTGTAGTCCGTTAATGTTGGCGGCTTTTAGGTAAAGACCTAATAGAAAATTTTCTCTGATTGACTTGGAACTCTGGCAGCAGACAACAAGGGGCAAGTTTAAATACAGCCTGAACGACTAAGTGAGAAAACTCCCAAGGGAGATGCGATAGTCTGAACTAGGTTATAACAAAAGAAGACCTAGAGTGAAATCCGAAGAGGTTTCACCACTAGTAGAAATACTAGGAGTAACAAGATGCAGTACACGATTAACAACGATTCCATACCAACACGTTTAGATGTGTTGTACGGATGGGCGCCTTTGTACCCTGAACTCTCCTGCAGAATTGCAGCCTAATCAACTTATTTAAAGGAAAACACAAATGAGTAATCCAGGCCCAGCAACCACAGTAACGGCACACCCAAGTAATGTCACCACAAATCAAACATTGCGTTTGTTAGGCGTTTCTAAAGGTGTTAACCTGAACGCTGTAGGTTTTACACCAGTACCAGTAGTTAACTCTACAACGTACTTGCCACAGACTATGTTAGTTACCAATGTCAACAATGCAGGTTCTGCAGTTGCTTTGTCTACTACCACAAACTTGGCAATTACAACAACAAACGTAGGTTCACCATCTAGTTTGTTCCCAGCTTTGACAACAACACAAATTGCTGCTTTGGCAACTGCACCTTTAGGTGTATCTTTGTCAACTGCATCTGCTAACACACCAGCATTACAAGGTCAAACTTTGTACGTTGATGTGACTGCAGCCGCTGGTGCTACAGGCACAGGCGATGTTTATGTTTATGGCTATGACTTTAGCTAATCCAAGCTAAATAAATGAGAAAGGCTATCCTCAAAAGGGGTAGCTTTTTCTCTTTTTAGACTATAATTCATTATAATTTTTCAAAGGAAAAATCATGCCATCTACCACAATTGCTCGTGGAAATGCTTTAAGCACTTTTTACATTGCACCATCCATTACCCCTGCCCAAGTCGCTGCTAGTACAACAGCAGTACAGACTTTCACAGTTCCAGGCTTGTTAACAACTGATTACATCCAACCAGGTGGTTACATTGCTAACCAAACTGCAGGTATTTTCATTGCTGAAACAGATTGTTTGACCAATAACGTATTGACTGTTCAGTTTGGCAACTGCAGTACATCTCCTGCAACTCCTGCATCTGGTGTATATGAGTTTCAAATCGTTCGTTATGACGGCTCAGCTCCTGTAAACGCTGCTTAATCATGGCAAATACAAGCGTTTTTAGGCCAGTTGGCCCATCATACGTTGTAGCTGTTTCGACTACCGCTTCAACTGCTTTGACTGTTACTCCAGCGGGTAACGATCAAATCAATTATTGCGGTTTTCTTAACACTTCAGCCAATGCGATTGCGCTTACGATTACAGAAGCTAACGCTCTGAACTCGGTCACAGCTCCTGCAGCGGTATTTCCGACTAATGGAACTCCTACTAACACAGTAATACTCGGCATTTCTATGTCAACACCAATGGTAATTGCAGTTCCGTCTAACGGATTCTCTGTAAGCGCCATTACTGCGACATCGACTGCTAATTTGTATATTACTCCTATGGCAGATCAATCATGACAAACCAAGTTGCAAACACAAGTACCCCAAATACTGTTCTTTTGAACACGTTTGCACAACAGCCAGTTATTGCAAGTGGATTTGGTACAGCTCCCACAATCAAGGGATTGACTCCAAATTGTTTTGCAGTAACAGTTGGGAGCGGAGGTGCTGCATCTGGTACGTTAACACTTCCTGCCGCTCCAAATGGTTGGTTGTGTACTGCCAATGATGTTACAAACGGCTCAAATTTGTTTTTACAACAAACGGCAAGCACCACAACGTCAGTAACTATGACAGGTTATGGCATTACAACAGGACTAGCAGCGAATATGTCTGCTGGTGATGTTATTGTTATGACTTGCACACCTTACTGATGACAAACCAAGTAGCGCTAACCCAAACAACGAATATTGTTCCTGTTCAGGCAATATTTGATGTCAATGGTGTGTGTGTTGGATTGGTCGGACCAGGGGGTGAGTTCTTCTCACCTCCTCTTTCGTCTGACATTATTTCTAATGCCTCAATTTTCACTAGTACGATTAATAGTACGCCAATTGGTGCGACTACTCCGTCAACTGGTAGCTTTACAACTTTATCTAGCCCCAACGTCAATATTACTGGTGGCTCAATTTCAGGCGTAAGTATTACGATTACTGCGCTAAACAATACTCCTGTAGGAAACATTACTCCGTCCACAGGTGCTTTTACATCTTTAAGTGCTACATCTTCTAATTTCACAAATCTAAGCGTTACAAATACGATCACAGGGTCTATTTCTGGTAATGCTGCGACTGCGACTAATGCGACAAACGCAACAAACGCAACGAACGCAACAAATGCAACGTATTCAACTAATTTAGCTGGTGGCTCAACAGGAGCTGTACCATATCAAACAGGATCGGGTGCGACATCTTTTGCGACAGGAACTGGTGTTTTTGTTGGTGGATCGACTCCGAGCTTTACGACAACACCTACTTTTGTAGGCACAAATATCACAGGAACGGCATCTGCCTTGAGTATTGGTGGAAACGCTGCGACTGCAACAACATCAAGTAATATCACAGGAGGGAGTGCTTATGCCTTTCCGTATCAAACGGGTTCTGGTACGACTTCGTTCCTTTCTGCGGGGACTTCAGGGCAAGTTCTCCAAACACTAGGTAGCGCATCTGCTCCGCAATGGGTTAGTCAATCATCTTTGTCGGTTGGCTCTGCGAGTAACATTGTTGGTGGTTCTGCTGGGGTAATTCCTTACCAAACTGCTATCGGTGCAACAGGATTTACTGCTGTTGGCTCTACTGGACAACTGCTTCAATCCAATTCAACAAGCGCCCCAACATGGGTAAATGCTAATACTTTGAGCGTGGCAAGTGCGACTAATTTATTGGGTGGCGCTGCTTATTCAATACCTTATCAATCCGCACTTAATGCAACGACATTTCTTGCGGTGGGTAGTTCAGGACAGGTTTTAAGCGTTACAAGTGGCGGTGCTTTGACTTGGGCAACACCAACTGCTTATGCAACTGTAACGGACGACACAACTACTAATGCCACACGTTATCCTTTGTTTGCTAACCAAACATCGGGTAATTTATCGACTGAGTACACAAGTTCTACTAAACTTCAATACAACCCTAGTACAGGTGTTTATTCTTCACCTAGTTTTTACTCAAGCGGAACGTCTCAGTTTGGCAATGGTTCTGCCAATTACATTCAAATTCAGGGCGGTGCAACAACTGTAGCTCCTGTAATAAGCGCAGTTGGATCAGATGCAAACGTGCCTTTAGTGCTACAGCCACAAGGAACAGGAGCATTACAAGCACAACAGACTACATCTAGTGCTACAGGTGGTAATGCTAGGGGTGCTAATGCTGTTGATTGGCAGACTAGTAGGGGAAATGCTGCTAACGTAGCTAGTGCATCAAATTCAGTAATTTCTGGAGGTTTTTCTAATGGTGCATCTGGACAAAATAGTGTTGTTAGTGGTGGAGCTTATAATAATAGTTCTGGATATAACACCACAATAGCAGGTGGTCAAGCAAATGGAGCTTCTCAAAGATATGGAAGTGTTTTAGGAGGATATGGAAATACTGCGGGGGGATATTTTAATTTTATAGGAAATGGATATTCAAATTCTGGCACATCTAGTTCATCTGTAACAACACAAGCAACAACAACTGTAACAAGTGGTTCAACAGCAGTTACATTGTCTGGTTCTAACGCATCAATTAAAGTTGGTCAGTTAATTAATGGCACAGGTATATCGGCTTTTCCAGACACATATGTAGCCGCTATCTCAGGTACTTCTCTAACTTTATCTCAAAACGCTACGGCATCTGGCTCACCAACCCTATCTTTCTACACACCTCATGGAGTAGTAGTAGGAGGAGGAAATAACCAAGCAACAGGAGCATATAGCGTAATAGTTGGAGGAGGCGATGCGGGTACTGCGGCTAATAGGAATACTGCTTCAGGCGATTGGTCATCAATTTTAGGTGGTAAATCAGCAATTACTAGAGGTGTAATAGGTGCACAAGCCTATGCTTCTGGTGAATTTTCTGCTCAAGGAGATGCTCAAACAGGCATTTATACTTTAAGGAATACAAGTACATCTGCCACTTTAGTTGTATTAACTGCTGATTCTGGAACTGCTGGAACATTAAACCAAGCAGTAATTCCATCAAATTATGCTTACACATTTAGGGCATTAATTACTGGCAGAAATACATCAACAAACGATACTGCTTCATATCAGATACTTGGTTCAATACAAAATACAAGTGGAACTGTAGCTCTTGTTGGAACTCCAAGTGTAACTACAATAGGATACACAGCAAGTGCATCAACATGGGTTGTTTCTGCAACAGCAGATAATACAAATAAAGCAATAAGTATCAATGCAACTGGTGTGGCAAGTACCACTATACATTGGGTTTGTAAACTTGAAACAATAGAGGTCGGATAATGGCATTAAAAATTAACATAGAACAAACTCAATTTGGCGCACCAGCACCAGAGGCTTATGCTCGTGTAACTAACTTCTTTGGAAACAAAGACAACATCCAAGTACAGGTATCTGTGCATTTCTCAAAGGATGCAAGAGATTCAAATCTTAGCCCTGTTAGAGAAGATCAGCATTACATTGGATTAGCAGACTTGGCGGGTAAGGGTGAGCTGATGACTGCAATCTACACAGTTCTTAAAACAATGTCTCAATACCAAGGCGCAACGGACGTTTAATCATGGCTATTAACCAGAACAACGTAACAGATACATTAATTCCTACTACTGGAACATTGACTGTTTCTGGCGTTTTGGCGTATACAACAGGAACGACAACAGTTGCACCTGTTACTTTTACGGCTGGTACAAACCTGACAAGCCCAGTTCAAGGCGCAGAAGAGTTTGATGGCGCATCTTTGTACATTACAGGTAACACAACGACTGGTTCTGGCAGACAGATCATAAACGCAAGTCAAGTCGCACAATTGGCATCTAGCGCAACTGTGGCATCTGGCGGTCAATTCTTTACATCTACTGTCAGACCAGAGCTATTGTCAGGGCATTTGTACAAATTTAAGTACAGTTTGCTATTTACAAAAGCGACTGCTGGAACGATTACAGTATCATTTTCTAACTCAGCAACGTCCAATTTCACCATTTTTAACGCAAATATGCAGTTAATTCAGGTAAATAACGGAACATCTGCTATTTACAATTCTTACGCAACTGCTGCAGCGACTTCTACGTTTCCTGTATCTTTTGGACTATTGGACGCAACAAGTTATTCAGCGTTTATTGAGGGTGACATAATTCCGTCAGCAAACATGAGACTTCAGCTCTTGGTGACAGATTCTGCTGGAACTGTAACGTCTTTGCTAGGCTCAAACTTTCAATTTACCGATCTTGGGACAACAAACATAGGGAATATTGCATGACCTACGATTGGACTATCAACGATATTGAAGCTGAAAACGAGCAAATTACCAAGGTTTACTACACTTGTACGCTCACCGATGGTGACTTTAAAGTGGAAACTGAGGGTTGGTGGAATATTAGACCTCGTATTCCCATGCCAGTTTTCAAGGAAATTACACATAATAATGTTTGTGCATGGGTAGAAGAAGATAGTACACAAAATGGCGTAAATATAATAAAATCAAGGTTAGCAGAACAACTGGAAAATCTGAAAAAAGAAAAGGTAAAAATGCCTTGGTTGCCTGCTGAAACATTTAAGGTGTCTCTATGACAATGCCAATCGACATTATTACAAGGGCGATGAAAGACATAGGGGCAATAGCTTCTGGTGAAACCCCTACACCTGACGAAGCGCAAGATGCGTTTGATATGCTCAACGACTTACTCGACCAGCTGTCAAACGAATCCATGATGACGTTTTACAAGACTGAGATTATTTTCCCGATAACTCCAGGTCAAACTCAGTACACAATTGGGCCAGGCGGTCAAATTGGCGCTCAAGTGGTCGGATCAATATCAGGAAATATCCTCACGATTACATCCATCAATTCTGGTGGTGTTGCAGTCGGTCAGACTTTGTCAGGAACAGGAATAACGACAGGAACTACAATTGTAGGATTTTTGACAGGCGCTGGTGGTCAAGTTAATGAAGCGGGTACTTATTTACTTAATACGACATATTCGTCAGCCGTTGCAAGTACAACGATTCAGCTTTACTTTCAACGTCCACTAGCTATCAATTCAGGATTTGTTCGGGTAAACACCAACTCCAATGGTACACCTGTTTATCAGGGTGGATTAGATTATCCATTGTCTGTTTTGGACTATGGGCAGTATCAAATGATTGGACTGAAGACACTTTCAGGGCCTTGGCCTAAAGCGTTTTACTACCAACCAACAGAAACATTGGGCAATATCTTTGTGTGGCCTAACCCATCTCAGGGTGAAATGCACTTGTTTGCAGACACATTGTTTACAAGATACGCAACGCTAAACGACACAATGATTCTTCCACAAGGGTTTACCAATGCTTTACGTTGGCTACTCGCAGAACGACTTATGCCCATGTTTGGCAAAATAAACGGCACACAATTGCAAATGATCGGAGCATACGCTGCTCAAGCAAAATCAGAACTCAAGCGAACAAACATGAGACCTCCTCCAGTTTCTAGGTACGATGAAGTGATTACTTCTAGTCGGTCGAGGGACGCAGGCTGGATTTTATCAGGCGGATTCTTTAGATAGTTTTATAGGATAAAAAATGGCATCAACAACATTCGTCAATTATCAAACAGTCATAGACGCTGGGTGGCTCAATGATGTCAACTCTGCGGTCTATTCTGGCACGTTCCAAGCGTCTACTATTACGCCTACAAACGTAACATCCTCTGGCGCTATTTCTGGCGCTACAGTTGCGGGGACTACGTCTGTAACCACACCTATTGTTAAAAGTGGTACGTCTTTATCTTTGCAGACTAACGGCTCTACTACTGCGGTAACAATAGATACAGCTCAAAACGTAGGTGTAGGTGTTACTCCTAGTGCTTGGAATAGTGGATTCAAAGCAATTGAATTAGGAAAAGTTGGCAACGCTTTATCAACTGTTGTAAGCAATGGTAATTTCTTTATAAGCCAAAACGCTTATTATGGTACTTCTGGATTTGTTTATTCAAGTACGGCAGCAGTTTCATATTACAACCTTGGTGGTGGAGCACATTACTGGTTTACTGCTCCATCGGGAACTGCTGGAACTGGGGTATCTGCTACCCAAGCAATGACACTAGATAATAGTGGTAATTTGTTGGTTGGAGTTACATCCGCTACAGGTGTAGGCGGGACAACAATAGCACCAAAATATACTCTTTGGAATACAGCGGATACAAGTTTAACTGTAGCTTATTTTCAATATAACAGCTCTACTGTTGGAAGCATTTCAAGAACAACAACTACTACTTCATATAACATTACTTCTGACCGTAGATTAAAAACAAATATTGTTGATTTTACAGATAGTGGCAAATATATTGACGGATTTAAGCCAAGAACATTTATTTGGATTTCAAATAATTCTCAAGACATAGGTTTTATTACTGACGAATATCAACAAACATTGCCATCTGCTATTACTGGTGAAGCTAATGCAACTAAAGAAGAAGAATACGAAATAACCCCTGCAGTAAAAGACGAACAAGGAAATATCACAACTCCTGCGGTAATGGGTACAAGGACTGTTCCTGTTTATCAACAAGGTGATTTTTCAACTTCTGCAAAAATGGCTATTATTATTGCCGAACTTCAGTCAACAAGAAAACGTCTTTCAGCATTAGAAGCTAAGGTGGGCGTATGAACAAACTAATCACACTTCTTAAAACAAAGTCAGTTCAATGGGCTTTGGTTGTTGCGGTTTTATCCGTACTCCAAGGTTTTGTAATGGAATTCCCACTAACTCCAGTCCATCAAATGATTGCTGGTGTGACTATTTCAGTTGTCGTAGTTCTTCTTAAATTTTTGGAAGGCGTCTAAATGCCAGATTTTGGCTTTGTCGGAGCAGCGTATCAAGCACCATCAATCTACCAAGATGCTCAAGAATGTATCAACTGGAGACCTGAAGTTGATCCTACTAAAGCACAAGGTGAGAGAGGGGTAGTTGCGCTTTATCCAACTCCAGGACTGACTACAAAGATTGTTTCTCAGAACCAGCAAGAAGTCAGGGGATTACGGACTCTTTCAGGTGGCTCACAATGTATGGCGGTGGTCGGGCCATACGTTTACGTTATTTCCTCTAACTTTACTCCATCTTTGGTCGGTCAACTCAGGACTACTACTGGTCGTGTCGGCATATCTGATAACGGAGTAAACGTCTATATCGTTGACGGATCGTATCGTTATACATGGCGCATTTCTAATCCTGGAGTAGCGCAGTTCAATGGGTCTATCTCAGGCACAACTTTAACTGTTAACAATCTACAAACTGGCGCATTGGCAGTTGGTCAACAAGTATTTGGAATTGGTATAACTCCTGAGACTGTGATTGTTTCAGGTAGCGGTACAAGTTGGACTGTTAATATTTCTCAGACTGTAGCTTCTGAGGCGATGAATACGGCAGCTGCGGGGGCGATTGTCACAGGCTCATTGGGGTCTGTAACGCTGACTGTAACTGCAGTTTCGTCTGGTACTTTGTATGTTGGACAAACTGTGCAAGGCACTTCAGTTACTGCAAATACTGTGATTACGGCTCTTGGTTCAGGCATAGTATTGTCTGGGTCTGTATCGTCTGGGGGTACAGGATACGCAGTAAATGATACTGTGACTGTGGTCGGTGGTACTTATTCACAACCAGCTACTTACGTTGTGACTTCTGTGTCTGCTGGAGTTGTAACTGGAATCAGTCAAACATCTGGTGGAGTTTATACGTCTAACCCTGTAAGCCCTGTAACAACTTCTACAAGCGGTGCTGGAACTGGTTTGGTGTTGGCTCTGACGTTTGGCACAGGAACTGGAGGAACTGGAACATATACAGTTTCGGGGTCGCAGACTGTAGGTTCTGAGACTTTATATGCTCTTAATTTCTCTGTACTGCCAACATCTGACGGAGCATTTAGCGGTGCGGATGTGGTGGATATTGTGGACAATTACTTTGTCTATAACTATCCTGGCACACAGCAATGGGGTGCGACTAATGCGTTGTCTCCTATTTCTCCACAATTATCTTTCTCGTCTAAAGATGGCTCACCTGATAATCTAGTTTCTATTATTGTTGACCACAGAGAGATTTATTTGTTGGGCGAGACTTCATCCGAGGTTTGGGTGGATGTAGGTGCGTTTCCTTTCCCATTCCAAAGAATACCTGGCACAAATACTCAGCATGGAATCGTGGCTAAGTTTTCTGTATCTAGGATTGGTGACTCATTTGCTTACGTCTCAAGGGATTTGAGAGGGCAAGGCACGATTGTAATGATGAATGGGTACACACCTACAAGAATCTCAACCCATGCTGTAGAGAACACTTTAGTCAATCAATACATTGGTGATGCGATTGCTTGGACGTATCAGCTAGAAGGTCACGAGGTTTACGTTGTATCGTTTCCTACCCTTGATTTGACATGGGCATTTGATATTGCAACTGGTCTCTGGCATAAATGGCAATGGGTTGATAACTCCAATGTCTATCACAGACACAGGGGTAATTGTGCGACTCAATTTCAGGGCATTGTTTTGGTTGGAGATTGGCAAAACGGAAAGATTTACCAACTAGACCCTAGTAATTACACAGACGATTCACAAGAAATTAGAAGACTGAGACGTACTCCTCATTTAACGACTGATCTGCAAAGGCAATATTTTGATGAGTTGCAGATACAGTTTCAGCCAGGTGTAGGTTTACAGGGGAATAAGACTAAGCCTAATACCAATGCAACTGCGGGAATTGCAATTGCTGGGTTTGCGGTAGCTGGGGGGTCGTACATTGCGCCTCCTGGAGTAAATCCACAGGCAATGCTTAGATGGTCAAATGACGGAGGTTCTACTTGGTCTAATGAGCATTGGACAAGTATTGGTGCTATTGGTGCTTATCAGAACCGAGCTAGATGGAGAAGACTAGGTTGGTCAAGGGACAGAGTGTTTGAAGTTGTGGTGACAGACCCAGTTAAAGCGGTTATTATTTCTGCCAACTTAAAAGCAAATGTTGGGGATAATTGATGAACGACATCTACGGCTCACCACAGAATAACCCTTACCCACAGACGGAGTTTTTAGACGGAACGACTAAGAGACCGACTAGGGCATGGCAACAGTTTTTTATTAATTTGTTAAATTTCAGCAGTTCGAGTACGGCAACTCAGGGGTCGGGGAAACTTCCAGCTTCACCTGTAGGTTTTATGAATGTAACAATAAATGGTAAGGCATACAAAGTGCCTTACTACAATCCATGAGGTGATATATGGGATTTACAGTAGACGCAAATGGCGACATTATAAATAGTGCAACAGGAGAAGTTATTGGTAATCAGTCCGATGGCTATTCTGTTGATGATAGTGGTAACCTTTTGCAAAATGGACAACAAATTGCAACTTCAAGTAATGCCACAGGTGATCCGCTTCAATCAACTGCTAACTATCAAAATTCACAAAATAATTTATCTAGTCTTGCTAATGGAGTTGGCTCTGCTGTAGGTGGTGTTAATTCTCTCAGCAATGCAATTGGCAATCAAAACCTTGCAGGACTTGCTGGAGCAACTTACCTTGGTAACGCACTTAAGAACTCTGCTAATAATATAGCGGGTGCTGCAACAACCAACGCTGCAAATATTGGCGCAAACGCACAACAAAACATTGCTAATTTACAGAATCTGTATGGTCAGCAAACCCAACAATACAACCCTTACATCCAAACTGGAAACCAAGGTAACGCAGCTCTGCAACAGAATTTGCCTTATCTTTCTAGCCAGTTTACAAACGCAGACCTTAATTCTCAGTTAGCTCCTAATTACCAATTCCAATTACAACAAGGTCTAGGTCAAACGCAAAACGCTGCCAATGCAACTGGTGGATTGGTTGGAGGCAATGCGCTTCAGGGTTTACAAAACTACGCACAAAACTATGCCCAAGGTGCATATCAAAACGCTTTCAACAATGCTCAGTCGCAAAAGCAAAATATCTACAATACTCTTTCTGGCATAGCTGGAATTGGTCAAAACGCTCTTGGGGCGCAATCTGGTCTTGTTAGTAACTTGGGTACTAACGTATCTAATATCAGTACAGGCGCTGCTCAAAACCAAGCGCAACTTGGATTGTCCGCTGCTCAAGCTGCTGCTTCTGGTACGACAAACGCTGCCAATGTCTACTCTAATGCTTTAAACCAAACTGCAAGTAACAATACTTTGGCTGCTTTGTTAAACAAGCCTGGGTCATCTGGTGGTTCTAGTGGCGGTTCTAGTAGTGGTTCTAGCAATCCTATTTCTGCAATTACCAATCCTATAACTCAAGCAGCAAGTGGAATTGGTGGATTAGTAAGTGGGGTTGAAAGTGCATTAGGTGCGGTCGGTAGCTTCTTTGGCTTATAGGAATAATTATGGCAACATTTGCAGTAGACACTTCTTTCTTAAACCAACCAGCGCCTAAACAACAAACATTAGGTGATTTGGTGAATATGGCTGGTGGTATACAAAATTACCAACAGGCTCAACAGTTAAATCCTGTTCAACTGGAAAATGCCCAAAATGTTTTGCAACAGAATAAACTTGCATTACAAAAAGCTCAAGCACTTACACAACCTGAAATTGAAGCAGGAAAATCAAAGGCTGAACGTGAAGTTTATGAAACTAAACAGAAATATGCTAATGAATTGAATGATGCAATGACAGGAATGATTCAAAGCAAAGCAATTCAAGAAGGAGATGTGAACGGATTTATTGCTCATGTAGCAGATCAACGTGACCGCTTAATAGATCAAGGTATGCCAAAACATATTGCTGAAAGAGAATTTTCTAAAGTAATAAGTGCTGCAGTTGATCCCAAAAAAGGTTTAGATTTTATTAAACAAAATTTAGAAAATACACAAAGGGCACAAATTGGCGCACAAGGAAGACAAGCTCTAATTACTCCTCAATCTGCAACAATGCAAGGTCAACCTGTTGGTTTTGTCCCTGGTACAAATACTTATGTTCCATCAACAATTCAAGGTGAAAATCCGCTTGTACCAAATCAACAACAAGGGCAAGTCGCTCCTGTAAATTTAAAGCAACCTAATAATTTAGGTATAAACTTAGATTACCCTATTCGTAGTCAAAATCAGGCTTATGCTCCATCTCCTCAAGAAGTTGTTGATCGTACAAATGGACAGCAATTTAAGAATTCATTAATTGAAAGAAGAAAAAATCTTGTTACTGATAAACGCAATCTTGATGAAGCATCTAACATTGTTGATGAACTAGAAAAAGATTGGTTGCCTACAACTGGAGTTGGTGGTGCAATCACACGAGGAGTAACGGGATTTTTAGGTACTGAAACAGGTATTAAATACAAACAATTATCTAAAGATTTGGCAAGAATTCAATTAGATAATGGTGTTGCCACACAAGGTGAAAGTTTTAAAGATACTGCAACTGGAATTAAATTAAAAGGCATGGCAAGTGGAGACGAAACTTATCCTCCACAAGTTTTGAAAAATATATTAAATCGTACTTATTCGGATGTAACAAATTTGGATATGCAAGCTCAAGCAGCTGATAAATTTGCTAAACGCTTTGGGGATTCAAATATAAATACATTTAAACAATTGTGGTCAAAGAACGCTGATTCTAATATTTTCCAAATTATGAATATAGCAAAAGACAATAAAATGTCTTCTGAAGAAAAACAACAAATGACCAATCAATTGCTTGGCATTAGTCCTAAAATGACTCCAGAACAACAACAAAAAATTCGTCAAGACTTTAATACTAAATATCAGAATTTGCAAAAATTAACAAATACTGGGACTCTCTAATGGATGATGTCAGTCAACTTATTTTAGGTGGTCAACCTCAGATTCAAAAGTCTCAGGTTCAGCAAAGTCCACAAGGTGCTTTTACTGAACAAGAAATTGATAATCTTGTTAAAACTGAAAGCAGTAAAAACCCTTACGCTATTAATAAAGAAACCAAAGCAATGGGTTATGGACAATTTACGCCCGAAACTTTGGCTACTTTACACAAACAAGGTATTAAGTTTGACCCGTTTGATGAAGCTCAATCAAGAAATGCAATCAAAACGTATTTGGGTAATTTGGTTGAGCAAACTGGTAGCAAAGAAAAAGCTCTTGCTGCCTATGGCGGTTTTAAAACAAAAGACCCGTCTCAATACATTAATAAAATATTAACTCCGCAACAAGCTCAACAACCTGAGCACGATGATGTTAGTAGTTTAATAATGAACGCTACTCCTATTGCAGAAAAACCTCGTCAAATGAACGCTGGTGAAAAAATGTTCCAAGATCGCATGGACTTTTTAAAGAAAACTGGTCAAGGTCTTGCTGGTTTAGCGGATGTAACTGTTGGTAATGTATTGCCTGGAATAGCTGGGCCATTAACATACAATATTGCTAGAGCTTTAAAACAAAATGAACAACAGGCAAAAACAAAAGAATCTCAAATTGTTAGTGGTCTTGAAAAACCATTTGGTAAAACTTTTGGAGTTACTGAAACACCAGCTTATCAAAATGAAGCATTGTCACAAGCTACTAGATTTATTGGTGAAAATATCAATAAAGGTGCTAAATGGATTTCAGAACAAACTGGAATTCCAGAAGGTGACGTTCAAAGTTATATAAATACAGCAACTTTAGCGGTTGGCGCACCAGCTGCTAAACTTACGAAAAAAGCAGTTTCTTCTGTAGCTCAAAAAGCAATTTCTTTAGGAACAGAAGGTCTTGATACTTTGCGTGGATTTAAACAAGAATTACCAAAGTCACAACATTTTGAAGCTCAGATTCCTCCTAAAGTATCTCCTGGATCAGCAGGAGCAGCAGCTTATAATTCAAATCCCTATTCATTAACTGGTGAAGAGTTGGCTAGAGATGGGGCTTACCCAGTTGTTAAACTCAGCAAAATGGCTAAAGCAGTTGGGAAAAACGAACAAGCACAAAGAGCTTCTATTGCTTCTGAAATTACTAATAATGGTTCAGTAAGACCTGGTGTTGCATCTGGAGAAGAGCAAACTTTGCGTAATGAATATGTTAAAGCTAAATCTTCCAATCAAACTCCTGAAGGAGATTTAATTAGACAACAACTTGCAGATGAACAAAATGGTTTGTCCAATTATGCTCAAAAAATTGTTGACGAAACAGGAGCAAGTCCAACTTTAACGACTCCTGAAAAACGTGGTCGTTTGTTAAATGATACGTTTACTGGCCCTGAAGGATTGTCAGGACATTTTAAACAAGAAAAAAATCGTATTTATGAAGAAGCTAGAAAAAAACAAGGTGATAATCCAATTGAAGCCACAAACTTTGAAAATTTAATTAATTCACCAATATTTAAAGCAGAATTAAAATTAGGTCAAGTTCCTGATTTTTTGCCAGGTGTAAAAGAATTATACGATTTGCATAAAGAATCAGGTCTTCCATTGGGTGAAAAAAATGGTGTTTTAGATATAGCTAAACCTGGTTCACTTGCTGGACTAAATGGTCTTTCGCAATATATAAATAAAAGTTATAGTCCACAAACTAAATATTACATTGGTAGAGTAATGGATGCTCTTAATGAAGATATTGCAAAAGCTGGTGGTGAAGGCTTATATCGTCAAGCCAAAGATTTACACATTGCTGAAAAATCTTTATTTGGTTCTAAAGGAATAAAAACATTATTCGGTGAACTTGATAACAATGGTGTTCAAACTGCCACACCATTAGAAAAAATTACCGATAGATTAAACAATATGCCTCCAGCAGAATGGAGACATATTTATGATTTAGCAGAACAAATGTCTAATGGAAAGATTCAAGGTAAAGATTTTCAAATACCCATTCCAAAAGAATTACAACAAGCTGCAACTCAAGCAAAAAATGAAATGCTTGGAAGTATTGCCAGAGATGTGTATCAAGCTGGTGCAGATAAAATGGGAGAATGGAATTACAACTCAGCTAATAAAGTATTAAATTCACATTCAGACAAAATTGCTTATGCTTTTGACCCTGAAATACAACGAAAGTTTCATGTTTTAAATTATGGTGGACATTTAATGCCTGCAAAACATCCTTATGAAGGAGGTGGATTGCAACTGGAAAGAGTTGGTTTATTACAAGAAAAATTACCTCAAATTGGTGAAGTTGTAGGAGCATTTAAAGGTGGGCCAATTGGTGCATTTGCTGGTCGTAAAACTGGTGAAGCAGTTCAAGCAAAAATGACTAATAAAGATTTGCAGAAAAAAGCAAAGTCTTTAGAAAAAGAAATGAAAAACTTATCTGATCTAGGAAAAACAAAATGAGTTACTTACTTTCACCTGTTGGTAATGGCGTTGCATTTTTTAACAACGTAGGCATACCTTTATCTGGAGGGCAAATAAACACTTACCAAGCTGGGTCTACAACTCCACTTACAACATACACAGATTCAACTGGAACTGTAGCCAACTCAAATCCTATTGTATTAGGTACAAGTGGCAGACCTCCAAACGAGATTTGGTTAAACAGCGGATATTCATATAAGTTTGTCTTATCTGATGCTTCAAGTAATGTAATAGCGACATACGACAATTTATATGGTATTCCAAGTTCTACGTCTTCAAGTTCTACTTTGCCTAGTGGATCAATTATTCTTTGGTCAGGCTCTATCGGTTCTATTCCTAGCGGATATTATTTATGTAATGGCTCAAATGGCACACCAAATCTTCAAGATACATTTATTGTCGGTGCAGGAAACTCTTATAGTGTCAACGCAACTGCTGCAGTATTTAGTTCAGGTTCAAGCGCACCTAATTACTATGCTCTTTGCTATATTATGAAGTCATGACCATGAGCGATATTGACATGTTCAAATATGGTCAGCTGGTAGCGACTGTAGAAACTCTTGAGAAAAAGATTGATAAATTAGAGGCATCTGTTTGTCATTTGGTTGAACTTGCCAATAAATCAAAAGGCGGTTTTTGGGTAGGAATGATTGTAGTATCTGCAATCAGTTCTTTTGTTGGTTTTGTTGTCCATTACCTAACGGGGAAATAAAATCGATCCCTTTACCCTTGCAATGATGGCTTTCTCTGCTGTAAAAAGCGGAGTTGCTGCCTATAAGGAAATCAAATCTACAGGCGGTGAAGTAGTCAAGATTGTCAATGAGTTGGGTGGTGCGCTCGGTAGTTTCTTTGACCATCAAGAAAAAGCGCATAAGGAAGCAGAGGAACAAAAAAAGAATCCTCCCAAGGGTAAGTCATTACAAGCTATTGCATTAGAGAATGTACTGCGTAGAAAGCAATTAGAACAGGCTGAGTACGATCTGAGGCAGATGTTGGTGTATGAATCCCCGCCAGAACTCGGTGCAGTATGGACAGAATTTGTAGCGGAACGTCAAAAATTAACGACAGAACAAGCAAAACATAACGCTATATTAAAAAAAAAGAACAAGCTAACGAAAGAAGAAGAGCTGAACGGCTGGAGAAATGGAATATTAGAATTGCAATTTGTGTTGCGGTCTTGGTGGTCATCCTCACATTTGCAGTATTAATGTACGAGATTAATCAAGATTACAAAAACAAGAAAAGCGGACAGGACTGGCACATCATGTTTATGAAACACTATTATGACGACTCGATAAACGCAGAATGTGAGCATTTATTCAGACAGACAGGCTATTGGCCTAAATATTGTAAGGACTGATATGGATTGGCTTAAAACGATTGAACAACTAGCACCCACAATTGCCTCAGCTCTAGGTACTCCAGTTGCGGGTATGGCGGTATCTGCGCTTGAATCTGCGCTGGGCATGAAGTCTGAGGACATTCAAAAGAACATTGAGGATAGTAAATTAACTGCCGAGCAAGTTGCATCTATACAACAAGCTGAGATTGCGTTGAAAGCTAAAGCGCAAGAGTTGGGTTTGAACTTTGAGCAAATGGCGGTTCAGGACAGAAAATCTGCTCGTGATCTGCAGCAAAGCACCCATTCTTTTATACCTCCTGTTTTAGCTGTGTTGGTTACATTTGGATTCTTTGGTATATTGGTAGGGCTGATGATGGAGACATTCAAAACATCTGATGCTTTGCTTTTGATGCTGGGTTCGCTTGGAACTGCATGGACGGCAATCATGTCTTTTTATTTTGGTAGCTCTGCAGGCTCACAAGCCAAGGATGCTATGTTACATAACTCACAACCAACAAAATGATTAATTCAAGAAACTTAGATGATCTACTTCCGCAAGTTAAAGCAAGAGTTGAAGATTTTATTAAGGCTTGTCAGCATAATGGCATCGACATCTTGGTTACTTCTACATATCGGGATTATGAAAGTCAGGATGCTCTTTATGCTCAAGGGCGCACAACTGAGGGCAAAATTGTCACAAATGCAAGGGGAGGTGACTCTTTTCACAATCATCGTTGCGCTGTGGATGTTGTGCCTGTGGTGTTTGGCAAACCAGACTGGGATGGAAGCCATCCAGTTTGGGCACAGATAGGGCAACTCGGAGAAGAATCAGGACTGGAATGGGCTGGTAAATGGAAATCATTTAAAGAACTGGCGCACTTTCAGTACACAGGCGGTTTAACAATAGCACAACTGAAAGAAGGCAAGGTAATAGCATGAAGAACTTTAAAATCGAAGGTAAAGAATACAAGTCACCCAAATCACATTATGTGGTTTTAAGGGAACATGAAAAGAAAACTGAACATGAGTTGCACAGACTAGAAGACAAGCTCAAAAAGCATGAGAATTTGCCTATGGAAAAGGCACATCCGATTAAATAAGACTATTCTTGTAGTCTATATAGGTTTGGGGTAGAGGCACATTATCAGGCCACAAATTAGCTTCAATTAGCCAGTAAACTGTTTTAAGGTGCGCTCTATCCCAGAGCCTTTCACGTTCTTTCTTGCTGTAGATAGAACCTTGATCCAAATCCATGTGGCAAACATGGCATAAGGCAGCGATCATATTGTCATCTGCTTTTATAGCTTTACCTTTTCCATGTGCTCCTTGATTGGAATGTGCGCCAACAATCGTGCCATCATCTACCCCACACATGGCGCAATTCAGATATTGGCAGTTATCCAATAACTTACGACTGCGGATATATTCACGTTTGGGATTTGGTTTCATTTATTTCGATTTCGTTTTGGGCACACCAAGCATAAAGCCATTCAACAAACTGTGATGCCTGGTCTTTAGTAAATTTACGAGATTGGAGACCAAGTTGCACAATCCTATGACTATCTAAGCTCGGTACAACTTTACCGCTTCTAAGCCCTGTTTCCGAGGCAAATTGGTCTATTAAAAAACGCTTCCAACTCTCCTCATCCCATTTAGCTCCAAGATGTGTAGCATGATGGGCAATATCAGCAATTATTGCGTGATACAACCTGTTTTGGTCGTCTGATCTAACTGCATCCACAATTTCCATGTCAAGCTGTTTACCAGTTTTAAGCGCCTCTAAAACTTTAGGCCAAACTCTGACCATTAACGCTTTGGCTTGTTCTTCATTTTCTAATTTAAATTTCATGGTTTTGACAACATAAGTTTCAGCATACGCATTGCGCTTTCAACTGAATCAACCAGGCAAAACGGCCCACCTTTCCAGTTTTCAGCAAAGTCTAGCTGATTCTCGTTAAACCCTTTTTTGCCATACGCACTATCAGGGTTCTTCACCTCCATAAGTAGAGTTTCTCCCTCATACCCCACAAGAAGATCGCAAGGTTCTTTGATGTAATACACATAAGCCCCAGCCTCACGAAGAGCCTTGACTATTTCTGCTTGATTTTCGTCAACTCGTGCTGCTCGTCTCATTTTTCTTCCTATGTATCGTATTTTTTACATCTTCAGCCAAATTTGCAAATAATGCGTTACTTTGCATCTTCTGACGTACTGCATCCCTAATGTATTCTACCCAGCCTGGTTGCATTGCAAGGTGAGCATACAGCTCTACAATCTCATCGTACATTTGATCGAAAGGCTCATCCATTTACAATCCACTTTCTCATTTCGTTTGAATTGCGGTAGCCAATGGACTTGTAGAACCTTGGCGCAAGAACACGAACCTCTGAGGGCAGTCTAGGTAATCTATTTGCTACAGGATATTTAGTCTCTTTTAGAACAGTTCCCTCTGGCCAAGGCGGTACTAGTTGCCATATTGTTTTAATTTCCACGTCTTATCTCCATAATTTTTTGACGGATATGTTCAGGCATGGGTACTGCCAATTTTTTTTCTTGTTCTAGTTTAACAAGGTAAGGGTCACGTTCTTGAACCATTGTAGAGGCTTCAGGTATCTCAGCTCCATCCCAACGCTGTTGGTTTAAGTACACAAGGGGCGCAGGAATAAACGCTCCGTTGTCTTTGCGCCAATCGTTTGTGGTCTTCATCCATTCAACGTGTTTAATTATTTGATCTGCACAAGCATCACAATAGTATTTCTGCCATTTTTTCAAACATTCTGACTTACCTCCTTTGCGTGAACTACGAGGCCAGGCTTTCCAAAAATCTTCAAATGTCATAATTTATCCTTATTAAAGTTAACCAACCACAAGCGGTACATTTTATTTTCCAACCAATCGTTATCTGCAATTCTTTTGTTATCCCACCACATTTGCATATTCTCATTTATTTCCCCTGTATTCATTTCCTCTTTGGTGAATGTTGGAGCAAAGCATAGCCTAACCGCATCAAAATGCCAGTTTCGCTCTATGCCTGTGGATAACTTCCTCTTCGGAGCCATGTCATCGCTTCGCACTATTCCAGACTATTTAAAACCACCACGCTCTAGGAATTCGCCCACGTTCTCTGCTTTGGTTCGCTCGTGTTACAGAGTATCTCAAATCAAACCACCGACGTACCGCATTTGATGGTCCAAAAGCAAAAACCCCATAATTTACTCTGCGGTCTTGGCTCTTGGCGAGAGCAACAACAAACGATTGACTGGAATCAAAAGTTCGCTTGTCGTCTGACAAGACCGCACAGAAAACTATGGGGTTCAACGATTCCAGTCTTTCGCCCAGATGCCACTCTAGACGATTTGCATTATATCCTAGTTAACCTCTAATTTCAAAATAAATTAAAAGAAGAACAATAAATATTAAATAAATCATTTCAATATTTCAAACCATTCGGGGCGCAATACCCTTAACTGATAAATACGCAACTCAGGTATCTCTTTCCAGTTGTATACCGCCTGGCGTTTGATACCCAATAAACGTGCTAGTTTTGCAGGAGAACCCGCTAATACAATTGCTTTTTGTTTGTCCATAAATTAAGTTTACTCCCAAATTGTCGCAAAAACCACGAAAAACATATATTTTGAAAGGTCAGTTGACATATTTGTCAATTTAGGAGTAAGATACGTTTTATCAGCACAACGCTGATACTTCACTAGATAAATTAAGGACACATTATGAGTAATAGAAGTTATTTTGAAGAAGACGACGATATTAGAGAACTCAAAGCGCAAGACTTTTGGGAAGCTCGTCAATACAACATTCTGAGAGCAAATCCAATCTGCTCAGACCCCGATCATCCTGGTTGCGACAATTGCATGGGGGACGA
>Ga0316224_1001137_pt1 | contig 31456 bp, 27 predicted proteins | sample TBH18013metaG_FD_206254 | JGI IMG/M metagenome (GOLD analysis project Ga0316224, IMG submission 206254) | Freshwater microbial communities from Trout Bog Lake, Wisconsin, USA - TBH18013 | ecosystem: Environmental > Aquatic > Freshwater > Lake > Hypolimnion/Profundal zone | place: USA: Wisconsin... | reverse complement strand
TTCCTTTATACAGCCGAAATCAATCACGCCTAATTTTCCGTCCGGGGTGATCATAAAATTACCGGGATGAGGATCAGCATGTACGGCGCGAAGTTCATGCTGCTGAAAATTATAAAAATCCCAAAGGGCCTGCCCTATCAGGTCGCATAACTGCTGCGGCGGATTAGTTTGTAAAAACTCGCGGAGGTGCTTCCCTTCCAGCCAATCCATGGTGATGATCCGTTTTCTGGATAGTTCGGGATAATATTTCGGAAACACCACATTATCCAGGCCGGAGCAAGCTTCCGAAAATTGGATAGAGCGGCGCACTTCCAGTTCATAATCGGTTTCTTCCAGCAGGCGTTCCTCTACTTCCTTCATGTAAATATCCAGTTCCTTTTCACTCATGCCCAGCAGCCGGAAAGCAAACGGTTTTACCAGTTTGAGATCCGATGAAATAGAATCGCCAACACCCGGATATTGTATTTTTACAGCCAGCTTTTTACCGTTCAGCTCAGCCTGGTGCACCTGGCCTATTGAAGCGGCATTGGATGAGCGGACATTGAACTTATCATAAATTTTATCAGGTGTTTTGCCGAAATATTTTCTGAAAGTCTGTACAATCAGGGGCCCGGACAATGGCGGAGCGTTATACTGCGATTGCGAAAACTTATCGGTATAAGCCTGGGGCAGCAGGTTTTTATCCATACTCAGCATTTGCGCCACTTTGAGCGCACTGCCTTTCAGTTGGCTTAATGATTCATAAATATCGGAGGCATTATCCTCATTTAACCCGCTTCTATCCATTTCGGGATTAAAGAGTTTCTTTGAATAATGCTTAATATAGTTACCCCCTACTTTCAGCCCGGTTGTTACAAATTTGGCCGAGCGCTGAACTTTGGAAGTTGGTATGCTGTTTTGTTCTTTTGCTGTGTTATCACTCATCTTAACTTTTTTCAAATAATGCGACAGGCATAGGTGCGAAATGCGATTTCGCCTCACCTAAACGGCGTAGCCCTCATTTAAGCCTTTAAAATAAACAACCTTGTAAATAATCCGCTCCAACCGCGTGCCGCCTTAGCTTTAGCGGTGGCGCAAGGAAAGGACTTGAACTGCACTCTTTTCAGAACCCTCTCCTTTGGAGAGGGCAGGGTGAGGCCACCAAAACCTGGTGGGGCTTCCTTTAGTTATTCCCAAAGCCCATTTTTTCCTTAATGCCGCCGTGCTGGGCTAAAAACTTCCCATATTCAATCAGGTTATCAATGGGCGAACGCTGAAACAGATCGAAGGTAACGTTGATGCCTTTTTCAATAGCTTCATCGGTTTTTTCAAATCCCGTCGAAATATCGTTTATCCAGAAATGCAGCACAAAAACCAGTTGTACCCAAAGGGCATCTTTATAGCGGTTGCTAAAAAACTTACGCTCTGATAATTCGTTTGATGCCAGGCCCTCAACAATCAGGTCGTGGCAAAAGGTATCAAATACATCTTTTATCCCCTTAAATATTGTCGGGGTCGAAAATGTTTTGGGTTGTTTTTTTACACTGTAAACCACAAAGCTCCTGCTACTCTTCAGTAACTCAAAAAACGCGTAAAAGAACGATAATGCTTTTTCACGGGCCGAATATTCCAGCCAAACCTCCTGGGTTTTTATTTCAGCAATTGTTTTTACAGCAAATCCGGTCCAGATATTTTGCTCAATGGCATCAAAAGAACCGAAAAAGCTGTAAAACTCTTCTTCGGCCATCTTAATTTTTTTCGTGAACACGTAAACAGACTTTGGTTGCTCCCCTTCAGTCAGCACAAAATCAATATAGGCTTTCTGGATGCTTTCAATTGTAGCCATGATAAATAAATTAATGGGACAAAATTAAGACAATACATTAATGCAAATGTCATGCTTATATCTAATTAACGATTGGATTTTGAGGAAATTGCAAAAGACGTAATATGCCTGGTTACTAATGATAATTTAAGGATTGAATTATAAATGATGCAGCCTGTAAATGTTAGGTTGTTGTCAAATATTAACGTAAAAAGTGCATAAAGTGTAAAATTATTGCAAATTTGCTGGCTGCAATTCGCTAACCGACTGTTTAAAATGAGTGAAAGAACAATATTGGTATGGTTTAGAAATGATTTACGTATCCGTGATAATGAAGTTTTGTTAGAGGCGATGCGGAAAGCAGACAAAGTATTACCCGTTTATTGTTTTGATCCATTTTATTTCAGGAAAAACCCTTCAGGCAACTCAAAAACAGGGAATTTAAGGGCACGTTTTCTGCTGGAGTCAGTCGCCGACCTTCGCAAAAACCTGCGGCAAATTGGTGGTGAACTGATCATCCGTACTGGCAACCCTGCCATTATATTACCGCAACTTGCCGAACAATATCATGTTAATGAGGTGTACCATCACCGCGAGGTAGCACATGAAGAGACGGACATTTCTGAGGAGGTTGAAACTGCTCTTTGGAAAATCAGACTAAATTTAAAGCATTTTATTGGTCATACCCTTTATCATAAGGAAGATCTGCCATTCCCTATAAAAGATATACCGGATAGTTTCGCTGTTTTTAAAAAGAAGGTGGAACGCGACAGCAATGTACGCTCCTGTGTAGGTACACCTGAGTCTGTTAAAACGCCTGCTATCATTGACGCAGGACATTTACCGGCTTTGCAGGATCTTGGACTTGAATTGCCACATGACGACCCCAGATCTGCCCATACCTTTTTAGGTGGTGAAAATGTTGCTTTAGATCAGCTTAAGCAGTGTTTTACAAACATCGAACAGCTTAATAAAAACAAAAACGCCCGAAATTCAGGACTTAATGATCATTCATCAAAGCTTTCTCCCTGGATAGCGCTCGGTTGTATCTCATTAAGGCAGGTTTATTGGGAGGTTATTAACCACCAGGATTCAAACAGCCATTATACAAATGCGTTGTTATTAGACCTGTTGTGGCGCGATTATTTCAGGTTTATGTTTAAAAAACACGGGCAAAAATTTATCGCGGCTAAAAATTCCAATGTTAAAGCTCCGACAGATGCCGGCGAACATGATATTCTCTTTGAAAGCTGGAAAAATGGCGAAACCGGGGTACCCCTGATTGACGCAATTATGCACGAGCTGAATGCTACAGGCTATATTAGCAATCATAGCCGGCAAATTACGGCCGGATATTTAATTAATGACCTGAAGATTGACTGGAAAAAAGGCGCCGCGTATTTCGAGGAGAAACTGATCGATTATTCTCCGGCAAGTAACTGGGGCAACTGGGCCTTTATTGCCGGTGTTAATGATGCCCGTGAGAGCCGCTATGCAATTGCCTCAAAACCCGCTGGCGAACTGGAAACAAAGAGCGGTTATATCGACAGTTGGCAGCCTGTCGCCAAATTAAGCTGACCCCAATGGCTATACTCGCTGATTTACAGTAAAATTAGCCCGTATTGTAACTTTTTGCCCTAATTTGCGTCATAACATTGTTATGAATCCCTTCGAACAATATACCCTGGTCATCGGTATCCTCGCTGTTCTTTTCGAGGGTATAGCTTATCTGCGTGGGCTTCTGCGAAAACTTTTTAATTAAACCCCTTTTATTTCTTAGCTGCGCGGTAAAATTTATATCGTTATAGCATTGCAGAATTAAAACCAATTTGCTAATCTTGTGATAGCCAAACAATTGACAGCCATGAGAAAGTCGATTCTGATTGTTTTTCTGATAGGATTTTGTTTTATCAATTGCAAAAAAACCTCCCTGACGCCAGATGGGAAACCCGCTTCGGATGCTGCAAAAAACATTGTCAGGGTTGATGTAAATGCAACTGCCGGTTTTAAGTTTTTAATCTGCATAACCGATCTCACTAAACCCAATAGCGCTCCTATAGTTTCTTACACTAATAATAATTTGACTACGGGCTACGAGTATGTTTTTACCGCGGCTCCAAACGAATACCTTTTGGCAGAGGTTTATTCACAAAATGGAAATAGCGCTACCTGTGATGTTTATTACAAAGGACTAAAAGTTCCGCATGCCATTATGGGTATTGATTCGCTTGACGGGGAAATGCCTTCACATATTAATGTTACCTATATTATAGGTTCCACTACCAGGTAAATCTTATTACCAACATTATTAATTTGCCCTTTATTTCAGACCCATACTCATGTTATTTTTTTGATTATCATTTTGGGCAATATTTGCGGACAGGTTAAGTTTTATTAATAATTTATAAGGTTTCTAAACTGATATACGTACTTTTACAGCGTTTTAAAGATTGGTTTCTCATGGATCGTCTCAATTATATTAATAGCGGAAACGCAGCGTACATAAATTCATTATACGAAGCATACCAGCAAGACCCGGGTTCTGTTGACTTTGGATGGCAAAAATTTTTTGAAGGGTTTGATTTTGGTAAGGGCACGCAGGCAACAGCCCCGGTAGTTGCCGAAACAAATGACCACTTTTTAAAAGAGATCAAAGTCCTCAACATGATCGACGGTTACCGTTCGCGCGGTCACCTGTTCACAAAAACAAACCCTGTTCGCGAAAGGCGCAAATACTTCCCCGGCAAAGAACTGGAAACATTCGGTTTAGCCGATGCAGATCTGGATACCGTTTTCAATGCCGGTGTTGAGCTTGGCCTCGGCCCTGCAACCCTTCACGATATCCGGGCTTTACTCGAAGAAACTTATTGCGAATCCATAGGTGCCGAGTACAGGTACATTCGTAACCCGATAAAGATAAAGTGGTTTGAAAACCGCATGGAAAGCAAACGCAATACCCCTTCGTTTTCTATCGAAGAGAAAAAACTGATGCTGAATAAGCTGAATGAGGCGGTTGTTTTCGAAAACTTTTTAGGTACAAAATTCTTAGGCCAGAAACGTTTCTCACTCGAAGGCGCTGAAGCATTGATACCTGCACTGGATTCGGTGATCCAGAATGGTTCTGAGCTTGGTATCGAAGAATTTATCATTGGTATGGCCCACCGTGGCAGACTCAATGTGCTTACAAACATTATGGAGAAACCTTACAAAGAGGTTTTCTCGGAGTTTGAAGGTAAAAATTTCGACGAAGAAACCCCATTCGGCGGCGATGTGAAATATCACCTGGGTTACTCAACTGATATTGTTACCACCGGTGGCAAAAATGTGCATTTAAGCCTTTGCCCTAACCCTTCGCACCTTGAAGCGGTTGACCCTGTTGTTGAAGGCTTAACACGCTCAAAAATCGAATTCAAATATAATGGCGATCATTCAAAAATCGCCCCTATATTAATTCATGGCGACGCATCCATAGCAGGTCAGGGCATAGTATATGAAGTTTTACAAATGGAAAAGCTGGATGGTTACCGCACCGGCGGCACTATCCATATTGTAATTAATAACCAGATAGGGTTTACCACCAATTATAAAGACGCCCGTTCAAGTACTTATTGTACCGACGTTGCAAAAGTAGTTTTATCGCCTGTTTTTCATGTAAATGGTGATGATGTGGAGGCTTTGGCCTACGTAGTAAACCTTGCAATGGAGTACCGCCAGGTATTTCACGAAGATGTATTTATTGATATTTTATGTTACCGCCGATACGGCCACAACGAGGCTGATGAACCAAAATTCACCCAGCCATTATTGTACAAGGCCATTGAGGAGCATCCGAACCCACTGGAAATTTACAAGAAAAAACTTCGGGACGAAGGCAGTGTAACTGAAAGTTTTGCCGCTGAACTGGAAAAGAGTTTCCGTAACCAATTGCAGGAAAAACTTAACGAGTCTAAAGCCGAAGACAGGATAACAGATACTATCCAAATGTTTGAAGGTGTTTGGCAGGGGCTTCATATTGCCACTACAAGAGAGTTTTTTGCACCTGTTGAAACTTCCGTTGGCAAAGATGAATTGCTTGAAATCGGAAAAAAAATAACTGTATTACCCGAAGGCAAGGAGTTTTTCAAGAAAATTGAAAAGCTTTTTGAGGAACGCAATAAAATGGTGACCAAAACCCATGTATTCGACTGGGCAATGGGCGAATTGCTTGCTTATGCCACCTTGTTAAAAGACGGGCACCCGGTAAGGTTAAGCGGCGAGGACGTTAAGCGCGGCACATTCTCACACCGGCATGCGGTGCTTACACTGGTTGATTCGGAAGATGAATACGTACCACTCGAAACCATTCAGCCCGAAGCAAAGTTTAGTATTTATAACTCTTTATTGTCCGAATATGGTGTTTTAGGTTTTGAATATGGCTATGCCATGGCAAACCCTAATGCTTTAACGATATGGGAAGCCCAATTCGGCGACTTTTTTAATGGTGCACAAATTATAGTGGACCAATACCTTGCCAGCGCCGAAACTAAATGGCAGCGTGGTAATGGCCTGGTAATGCTGCTTCCGCATGGCTACGAGGGCCAGGGACCTGAGCATTCATCGGCAAGGGTTGAGCGTTTCCTTGAGCTTTGCGCCGATAGTAATATCCAGGTGGCTAATTGCACAACCCCTGCAAATTTCTTCCATATCCTCAGGCGCCAGATGCTAAGGGATTTCCGCAAACCCCTGGTAATATTTACACCAAAAAGTTTGCTGCGCAGTCCCAAGTGCGTATCACCTTTAGAAGAGTTTACCAGCGGTAAATTCCATGAGCTGATTGATGATGACTATGCCGATCCTAAAAAAGTAAAACGCGTGCTGCTTTGTACCGGTAAGATCTATTATGATCTGCTCGAAAAACAACAGACTGATAAGCGTAAGGATATTGCGATAGTACGCATTGAGCAGCTGTACCCAACACCGTTGGTACAGATATTGAAAGTGAAAGCAAAATACAACAAGGCTGCTGAATTTGTATGGGTACAGGAAGAGCCTGAAAATATGGGCGCATGGCCGTATATCTGCCGTAAATTCCATAACGATAAAGTGATTAACCTGAATGTGATCTCGCGGCACGAGGGCAGCAGTACGGCGACAGGTTTCGCAAAACAGCATGCTGCACAGCAGTTACATATTGTATCCAAAGCCTTTGAGGGCCCTGCCGGAAAACAGGTAAAGGCCGTTATAAAAGCGACACAGGATAATATGGCCCATGTTGGCGCTGATTAATTAATTTGAAAATGTGCCAATTTGAAAATTTGAAAATGAATTAATTAATTTGAAAATGTGCCGATTTGAAAACAGATAGATTCAATTAATCTTCAAATTGTCACATTATCAAATCTTCAAATCTAATCTACAATTACTTAAATATGAGTTTAACTATCAAAGTTCCGCCGGTTGGCGAATCAATTACCGAAGTAACCCTGGCAAGCTGGAAGAAAAAAGATGGCGACACGGTTAAAATGGATGAAGTAATTGCCGAGTTAGAATCAGACAAAGCCACTTTTGAGCTTACTGCTGAAAAACCCGGAATCTTAAAAATAGTAGCCAAAGAAGGCGACGCCCTACCTATAGGGGCTATTGTTGCCACTATTGAAGAGAGTACTGCAGTTGCATCAGATAGTAGCAGTAAAGAAACTGCACCTGTTTCTGCAAAGGCCTCTCAACCTGCAACTACCTCAGCAACTAATGACAATACTTCTTTACAGGTAAAAGTTCCTACTGTAGGTGAATCAATTACTGAAGTAACTTTATCCCGCTGGATAAAAAAAGACGGTGATGCTGTTGCGATGGATGAAGCTATTGCTGAACTTGAATCTGACAAAGCTACATTTGAGCTTACTGCTGAAAAGGCGGGCATATTAAAAACCATAGCCAAAGAAGGTGATACCCTCCCTATTGGCGCTATTTTGTGTACCATTGAAGGATCTGGCGCAGCTAAAACGGTAGCCGATAAAGCAGCAGTGGAAAGTAGCAGCAGCACTCAAAAAGAAGCTGCGACTTATGCTTCGGGTGTTCCCTCACCGGCTGCAGCCAAGATACTGGCTGAAAAAGGAATGGCCCCTGAATTGGTAAGCGGTACCGGCAAAGCGGGCAGAATAACCAAAGAAGATGCCTTGCTTGCTGAGAAGATCTCGGAAAATCCGCAGGTTAGGAGCCGGGAGCCGGAAGTGGCAAGTCCGAAGCCAAATGTACCTGCTAAACCGGTTGCAGAAGAATCGGGAGCAAGAAGCGACCGTCGCGAAAAAATGTCGTCCTTACGCAAAACAGTTGCGAAACGCCTGGTGGCTGTAAAAAATGAGACCGCCATGCTGACCACTTTTAACGAAGTGGACATGTCGCCTATAATGGAGATCAGGAGCAAATACAAAGATAAATTCAAGGAAAAACATGGCGTGGGTTTAGGCTTTATGTCGTTTTTCACCAAAGCGGTTTGCGAAGCTTTAAAAGACTGGCCCGCAGTAGGCGCACGCATTGAAGGCGAAGAAGTAGTTTACAGTAATTTCGCCGATATCTCTATAGCTGTATCAGCTCCAAAAGGTTTGGTTGTGCCTGTGATCCGCAATGCCGAAAGCATGAGCCTGGCCGAAATAGAAAAAGCAGTAGCTGCCCTGGCTGTAAAAGCCCGTGAAAACAAACTAACGCTGGAAGAAATGACAGGCGGTACCTTCACCATAACCAATGGCGGGGTATTCGGTTCCATGTTATCCACACCAATATTGAATTCACCACAATCGGCTATATTAGGCATGCACAATATTATTGAGCGCCCGGTTGCCGTTAACGGGCAAGTAGTGATCCGCCCGATGATGTATTTGGCACTATCTTATGATCACCGCATTGTGGATGGCCGCGAATCGGTAAGCTTCCTGGTAAGGGTAAAACAATTACTGGAAGACCCTGCGAGATTGTTGCTGGGGGTGTAATTAGCTATGAATTTAGCAACTTTTAAAAGTTGCTAAATCTAATTTGCTTCGTTCATCGTAATGACGTGGTTGTCTATTATGTCGTTCGTTCTGTTTTGGATATCGGTGCAAAGTGGAACAGTGCGAAACAATGGCAAACCCAGTCTTAAAAACTATGTCATTGCGAGGAACGAAGCAACCGCGAGCTATGCCTTGCTTTTATGAACAGTTCGCGATTGCCTCCGCCATTAGGCGGATCGCAATGACATGACGGGATTAACATGTCATGCGAAGGAATAAAGCAACCTAATTGTCGGCTAAACAGTTTAGCCGTTTAATTATCCGCCAAATATTCCTGTCCCAGATGGTTTTTGAAATACAGATCCCAGGAATGCTGCTGCTCAATATTCGTCATATGTTCGGTCTCCTCGTCATAGGCAATATTCAGCTTCTGGTATTTGGCATTTATCCGGTCGAATATATTATTAGCGACATTTTGGTAATCGCCATAAAAAACAGTTTTACTTACAGTTCTCAATAATTCCTGTTGCTCCAGGTAGGCTAAATTGTAATGGCCCTGCTCATGCTTTAGTACCTCGGTCAGCATGTTAATAGAACTGACCCTGTTTTTATCCATCCACGACTTACGGTTATCCACCAGAACACGGATCGTAAAATTCAAAATATAATAGTTCTTTTCCCTTTTAGCTACAGCGAAACTATATTCGATGGAACAATTGGTATATGCAATGCTTGCACCGTTATTGGCATAAGGAGCACCCTGGTAATCATCAATCGTTAGCTTTCGGTAGGGCTGGGCATCAGCGACCGTTAAAAAAAGGCTTAAAGCAACCACACTGATCAACCACGTAAAACAGGATTTCATTATCTGCTAAGTAAAAATTCTATTTTTTGACTCTCTCGGCATGCACTTGGTTTAATGCCATCAATTCTTTCATGGTTTTTTGCATGGCATCTGTAGATCCGTCAAGGAAAATAACATTGCCCTGCGAGTTTTCAGCAAAGTGTTTGATGGATTCTGTCCACATCGTAAACAAAATTACCGAAGTATCCATATTGGCATCCTGCATTTCTTTGGCAGCAACAGACATACCCTTGGCCACTTCCTCGCGGAATAAAGCCACACCCTGCCCGCGCAATTGCGATGCCTGGCGCTCGGCCTCAGCTGATATTTTAATAGCATTACCCTCAGCTTCGGCAGCTTTTGTTTTGGTGATCAACAAGGCCTGGCCTTCGTTTTCGGCTGCGGCTTTCAGGTTATTGGATGCCACTACCTGGCTCATTGATTTCATGATCACATCATCAAACGTAATATCGTTTAACTGAAGATCCTGCAAATGGTAACCCCAGCCTTCAAGCACTACGTCCAGCTGTTCTTTAACGTGTTCCACAATATCCCGCCTTAATATCAATACTTCCGACTGCCTTTTAGTTGCCACAAATGCACGGATAGAGCCTTCTACGGTGCGGATGAGCGCCTGCATCAGGTTACGGTCGTCAACAAATTTAAAGGCTACGTTTTTGATAGTTTCCTCCTGCTGATCAAGCACCGAATACAGCAGCATGGCTTTAAAATAAACATTAGCCTGGTCGAAAGTTACAGCCTGGAACTCCAGCTCAACAGAGCGGTTCTGGATAGATATTTTTGAATAGATACTTTCAATAAAAGGTAACTTAAAATTTAGGCCGGGAGTTAAGATCCGGCGGTACTTGCCAAAAATGGTAATTACCACAATAGTGCCCTGTTTTACAGACACGAAGGATGAAAAAATTATTACCAGGAAAACGAACAGAATAATAAAAAAGGTTATTTCGGGGGTCATGAGCAATAGTTTTTGATGGTATAAATGTAATACTAATTATTGGTGTGTTATTTGTTTTTAATAAAATGCTTAAAAAAATTAACGCAAGCATTATGAATTTAAAACGCACATTCGGAGGAATACTTACCGTGTTAGGAATTATAGGATTAATTTATGCCGGCGCCGGTGTAATTAATCACAGCAGTGCTACAACCAGTCTTATAGTAGTAGGGGTTATTTCAATTATGTTTTTCTTTACCGGCATTAGCCTGGTACGGACAACCAATGATGCAGCGTAAGCCACACGGTATCCTTCAGGTTAAATGTCACCAAATATTAATGTCGTTTACTTAAGGATTCCCCGGCAATTTTGCCTCACCTAAATCCTCTCCAAAGGAGAGGACTTTAACTTCGCTCTTCTTTAGAACCCTCTCCTTTGGAGAGGGCAGGGTGAGGCGAGGAACGTTTATAGGAAGAACTAATTATTCATTTCTCTTAAGTAAACGACATTGATTCGACATTCATTATTCGATATTAACTCGCCGATCATTTAAAGGTTTGAATGGCGGCTCGGCCATATCCGCCCGTCATCAGCGATGTTTAATCCTGGCTGCTCAAAATCAGTTGTTGTCAACATTTTTATGTGGCGTGCTACGCTATTAAGACTGTCGGGCAGCAAGCCTTTGTCGTGGGTTTGTTTGTTGGAAATAATCCGGCCTTTTAAAAATTCGCCTTTTTTATTTACATAAACTTTCAGCAGGGGCGCCATGCCGCAAATTCCGTTGACACTTACGCATCGGTAGGTGCAAAAATTGCCAAGGCTATACGCTATCAGCCGGTTTTTATAGAGTTCCATGGCCCGGCATACATGAGGGCCATTTCCCAGCACTATATCTGCACCGGCATCAATAGCATTATGGGCAAAGGCATGTACATCGCCACGGTTTTCGGTTATGAATTTTTCGTAAGTGCAGGGTACATGTTCATAAGCTGTACCTTCGCCGCCGCCATGAAAAGATACGATCACTATATCGCATTGCTGTTTTAATTTTTGTATGATGCTGCCCGACATCTTCAGGTTGAGCAGGGAGAGCGTCTGGGCGTTTGGCGCAAAAGCGCAGAAACCATAGGTAATTCCCTTTATTTTAAAAATTGCCGAAGGCTTACTGTATAGCCCCCCGTATTGAATGCCAATACTATCGAGCGTCTTCATTGTACTGAGGCGGCCCTTATCGTCAAAATCATTGATGTGATTATTGGCCAGGCTGAGCAAATTAAACCCGGCATCCTTTAAAACCCTCGCATCGCGAACAGGCATCCTGAATAAATAAGCCTTCTGTAACTGGTGAAGTTTAAAATAAGCCGGCGGCCCGCTATCCAACAAGGTGCCTTCAAGGTTGCCAAAGGTTATATCAGCATTGCGCAGTTCATCCAAAACATTTTTGAAGCTATTCTTTGCACTATCTGGCGGTAGGGTATTATCATTAGGGTATGAGGTGCCCAGCATGATATCCCCCACAGCAGCGATGCAAATGGAGTCGGGAAGGATTGTTGTGGTATTATTGGCAGTGGCGGTAGCAGTAGCTACTTTTCTGATCTTCTTTTTAGCATTTACCGGTTCGCGGGTTGACGAGGGTTCCTGGCAGGCAGAAAACAACAAAACAGCTATGAATGCAAAAAGTGAAAAGCGTAGGGTCATACAAAAAAAAATCCTCTCATAAATGAAAGGATTTTTTTCGATATACTAAGTATAAATCTTGCTAATTAATTTTTTTTGAGAACTGAACACTTTTCCGGCTCACCACTCACTAATTCACCACTCACTAAATCACTAATTCTTATTGCTATTATCTTCTTTTAACAGCTCGGCTTTGAATGATTCCAGCATTCTTCCGCCCCTGTAAAAATACCGTTTATAATAGGCATCATCAAGGCTGTTGATAGCAACGCCTCTGGAGGAAGCATGTGCAAACCTGTTATTTCCTAAATAAATCCCCACATGTGAAATACGGCGACTGTGTATTTTGAAGAAAACCAGGTCGCCTTCTTTAAGGTCATCCCTTTTCACAGGGCTTACCATGCTGAATATATCACGCGAATTGCGCTCAATATCCATGTTAAATACCTGGCTGTATAATTCTTTTGTAAATGCCGAGCAATCGATCCCTCTTTTTGAACTTCCGCCAAAGCGGTATGGGGTACCGATCCAATCGTAAACAAAATGGAAAAGTTTCATATTTGAGGTCGCCGACAAGGCAACACCCATTATTTGGGATAAATAATCTTTTGCAAGGCTTTCCTGCTCATCGGCAGGCTTCTCGTCCGATGGATTTGGACTGATTTTTGTTTGAGCTTGTGCAGCTAAAATACTGAAAAATAACGCAATAGCGATAGTAAATTTCTTCATTTAATCAATAGTTTGTTGTTTTGGTCAACAACTCGTTTATTAAATTGGACAGTTTGTCTAACGTTGGATACAAAACTATCCAAAATAAATTAGATTGCAACCAAATGACGATTTTTTTTCAACATTTGTTTGACTTTGTTAGTAAATCGAAATTTGCCGCTTAAAGTTCAGGCAGAATAAGGAAGAAACCGGCATTGTGCTGCGGCAATTTCCACGCGCTTCGCCCCTCTTTGAGCAAAAAACGGGACATGATTTTGGCAGACTTCGTCATCTAATCATAAAATAAATGCATTTAAGCAGGAAAATCGTAACAAAACCATAAATCTTTACAACAAATTCATTGCGGTTTCGATATTTTCAAGGATATAATTAGATTTGCGCTTTACTCGGGAAATTGATCGTTTAATATAATACATGAGTTCAATCGAAATAACTAAAGACACTTACCTGATGTGGTACGAGTCTATGCTTTTAATGCGGAAGTTCGAAGAAAAAGCCGGACAATTATACGGACAGCAAAAAATAAGGGGCTTTTGCCACTTATACATAGGCCAGGAGGCTGTTTTAGCCGGGGCAATGTCGGTAATTAAGCCGGAAGACAGTATGATTACCGCTTATCGCGACCACGCACATGCCATTGCAAAAGGGGTTACCTCTAACGCTATCATGGCCGAACTTTATGGAAAAGCTACAGGCTGCTCCAAAGGTAAAGGCGGTTCTATGCACATGTTCAGTAAAGAGCACCACTTTTACGGCGGACACGGTATAGTTGGCGGGCAAGTGCCTATGGGCGCGGGTGTTGCCTTTGCAGAGCAATACAAGGGTACCCAATTTGTAAACATTGCCTACATGGGCGATGGTGCAGTACGCCAGGGTTCGTTAACGGAAACCTTTAATATGGCTGCGCTTTGGAAACTGCCTGTAATATTTGTTTGCGAAAACAATGGTTATGCTATGGGTACTTCGTTGTCACGTACTACCGCTGATACCGATATTTATAAACTGGGTTTGCCTTACGGGATCCCTTCATCGGCTGTTGACGGTATGGACCCGGCGGCTGTGCATAAAGCTATGGACGAAGCCGTTCAGCGTGCACGTAATGGCGAAGGGCCAACCTTTTTGGAGATGCGTACTTACCGCTACAAAGGGCACTCAATGTCGGACCCGGCAAAATACCGCACCAAAGACGAACTGGAAGCCTACAAAGCAAAAGACCCGATTGAGTTAACAAAATATGTTATTGAATCCGAAGGTTATGCCGATGCAAAATGGTTTGAAGAAATTGATGCCAAAGTAAAAGCCGAAGTTGATGAATCGGTTAGATTTGCTGAAGAATCGCCATGGCCGGAAGCATCGGAATTGTATACTGATGTGTACGTAGAGAAAGATTATCCTTTCATTAGGGAGTAATCATTATATTTAAACTGAAATTAGAAATAAAATTTGATCATTAGTATATGGCCGAAGTAATTAAAATGCCCAAAATGAGCGATACCATGACCGAAGGGGTATTGGCGAAATGGCATAAAAAAGTTGGTGATAAGGTAAAATCGGGCGAAGTACTGGCCGAGATTGAAACAGATAAAGCCACCATGGATTTTGAATCGTACTCTGATGGCACCCTGCTTTATATCGGTGTTGAAGAAGGCAAAGCCGTTCCGGTTGATGCCCTTATTGCCATAATAGGCGCTCCGGGCGAGGATTACCAGGCGGCCCTTGCTGCAAGCAGCGCTGAAGCGCCGAAGGCAGCAGCAGTAGAAAGCAGCACTGAAGAAGCTGCACCTAAAGCAAAAGCCGCCAAAGTTACTGAGGACAAAAAACCTGCGGAGGCTGTTGAAGCCAAACCAAAGGTTGATAAAGCAAGCATCCCGGCCACCGTGATCCGCATGCCTGCCCTGAGTGATACGATGGTTGAAGGCGTGATCAATAAATGGAACTTTAAAGTTGGCGATACTGTAAAATCAGACGATTCGCTGGCTGATGTGGAAACCGATAAGGCAACCATGGAACTTATTGGTTACGAAGCCGGTGTTTTATTATACGTAGGTCCCAAAGAAGGCGAAGCTGCTAAAGTAAATGCCATTATAGCCATTATTGGCAAAGCAGGTACTGATATTACGCCATTGCTTGATGAAAGCGACGCGCCTGTAGCCGCAGCAGCAGTTGAAAGTAGCAGCAGCAGTGCTGAAGAAGCCGAAGCTGCCACTGAAACTACAGCTTCAACTGAAGACGACAGCCGCATAAAAGCATCGCCACTGGCACGTAAAATAGCAAAAGAAAAAGGCATCAACCTTAATGATGTAAAAGGCTCTGCCGAAGGCGGCCGCATTATTAAGAAAGATGTGGAAGAATATGTTCCGGTTGCGAAAGCTACCGCACCTGTTGCAGTAGCCGAATCAGCAGCTGCACCTGCGGCGAGTGCGCCTGCAGCTGCACCAAAAGCGGCGCCTGTTATTGCAGCTTATACCGGTGAAGAGAAATTCACAGAAAGGCCGGTTAGCCAGATGCGCAAAGCCATCAGCAGGCGTTTATCCGAAAGCTTGTTTACGGCCCCGCATTTTTATGTAACCATGAGCATTGATATGGATCAGGCCGTAGCGGCCCGTACCCGTATCAACGAAGTGGCCCCGGTTAAGATCTCGTTTAATGACTTTGTATTAAAAGCCTGTGCCGTTGCTTTAAAACAACACCCGGCTATAAACTCATCTTTCCTTGGCGATAAGATCCGTACAAACGAACATGTGCATATTGGTGTTGCTGTTGCGGTTGACGAAGGCTTATTAGTTCCGGTAGTGCGTTTTGCAGATGGCAAATCATTAAGCCGGATCTCTGCCGAAGTAAAGGATTTCGCACAAAAAGCAAAAGCCAAAAAACTACAGCCATCCGATTGGGAAGGTTCAACCTTCACCATATCAAACCTTGGTATGTTTGGCGTTGATGAGTTTACCGCCATCATTAACACGCCCGATGCCTGTATCCTTGCCGTTAGCGGCATACAGCAAGTGCCTGTTGTTAAAAACGGCGCCGTAGTACCGGGCAATGTTATGAAGGTAACCCTCAGCTGCGACCACCGCGTGGTGGACGGCGCAACAGGTGCCGCCTTCCTGCAAACATTAAAATCGTTACTGGAAGAACCGGTAAGGCTTTTGATTTAAGATTTTAGATTTACGAATTACGATTTTGTAATTCGATATTATAAAGCGATGGGTTTTAGGACTCATCGCTTTTTTTTGTTGGAATAACCCAACCTGGGGTGTCATGCTGAGTGGTAAAATTTTGCAAATTCTGAAGTTGGAATAACATATTAAAAACTATGTCATTGCGAGTGAGGAACGAACGAAGCAACCGCGAACTGTGCATGATGGTAGTGCAGGGTTGTTATGGAAAGTCCGCGATTGCTTCGTGCCTCGCAATGACATGGTGGGGTAAATATGTCATTGGCAGGCACTCGAAGCATGCGGGCAAAGGCCTTTACGCCATGCCTTTTTTGTCTGAACCAGAATTTACAGAATTTTAGAATTTTCAAAATGCTAATTGAACGGAATTCTGTTAATTCTGTAAATCCTGATTCAGACAATTCCTCAAGCCGTTCGTTCTATTTTAGATATCACAGCAAAACGAAACAGGGCGAAACAAAACACCCCCCGTGCCGGTACTATTAAATACTACTTATACCACATTTTTCCTGCTTTACACTCTTCCTTATTTTGTATTGTTAAGTGATCGCCGGTTATTTTTAATTGTATGAAAATTAAATTTTTATTTATTGCTGCCATCGTCACCCTATCCGTATTTAAAGTACAGGCACAGGGAGCTGGTATTCTTAAAGACTCTGTGGCATCAATACTGAAACACGTGATCGAAAGGATAGGTACGTCTGCTGATAACATAATATGGTCAACACATGAATTCAGGGCAGATTATTCAGACCAAACCTATCTTATTTACAGATACAGCCGGGATACCTCCTTACGTATTGGCATCAAAAGAGAAGATGTTTACGTTGCTGTCCACATTTACATTATTTTACCCCAATCCTACACCAGTACCGTACAGCTCGTTTTAGCCAGCCTCAATTATAAGCCAACAGACGGTGCAGACGCCGCGTATGCAAATGAATTTGTAAAAGCCCGCGACACCATAATTTGGCAGCGATACGCCGAAAACGGGATGATGGTTTTGCGCGTAACCGAGAACTATTGACCAGGCGCCGGCAGTAGCATAAGCACATTACAGAATCCTGCCGGCTTTTCGAAATTGGGCCATAGGTTTAACGGCGCGTGCCGTTTTAGCAATTTAAACGATGATACAACAATTACTACTTTTTTAACATTTTTCCATCGCCCCCTATTGCCTAAATTGTAGCATCATAACGGGATTAACAATTGATAAAATTAAAGAGTATGAGACATAAACTTTTATTCATCATCATCGCCATAGCCGGGAGCAGCCTTAGCCTTAAGGCCCAGGATGTGCCAAACTATTTTGTTGCCTCACAGCTCACTTTCGTAATTAACAAGATCGGGTTACCGGTTGATTCGGCTGCAAAATATTTGCCTGATTATACAAGGGTGGAAAATACCCCCGAAAAAGAAACAGTCTTCAAATCAAACCTGGTTGATGTTTATATCTCCTTTGAAAAAGATGGCAGCGGCAACATCAGCCTGATTAAATGTTTTATGAATGAGACAATGCTAAGCACGGCCCAAAAGGCTATTGCCATGATGGGCATGATAGCTTCGGGTACGGCGGCGCCCCCAGGCTTCACAGCTTATGCAACCCCAAAATATGCCGCTTTTTTAAACCCCGCCGCACCGAAAGGCTATTTAACTGTGGTAATGGTGCAGGGCGGAAAATAGGCAATAAAAAACTGAGGATCAGTTGAGCGTGATTATAATAGCGCAGCGATGGGCGGGGGGGCTCGTCGCTGTTTTTTGTTGGTAATAATCCAAAGCCGCGCGTCATTTTGTCATTCGTTCGGTTTTGGATATCGCAGTAGGGTGGAACAATACCGAACGCGGCCTTTCGGGTACTGTTATTCAAATAAGCATTTCCTTTTCGTTCTAACGACTCGCTTAGCCAGTAAGAAAATTACAGTAATATTCGCGTTAGGTATTTCCAATAAGGTTTTGCATATTTGTTGATAACCATATCCTATTAAATGTTTGAAAACCTAACCATTACTGTAAACCCGGGCCATCCGCCAAGATATAGCTCTGAAGAAATCGTTCACCTAACCGGCATTATTGGGATACACCCTGATTTGAGCAAACACGATGACATCAATATAGAGATATCGCCATTTGTCGATTGTACGCGAGTAGTTGTCAGTTCGGCTGCTATCAAGTACCTGCTTTTTGTGATCTATTATTCATTCAACTGCATTGACAATTTAAATATTAGGGCAACCCATTTGAGATCCGGGATTGCTTCGAAATGGGTTTTGTCGCAATCAACTGCTGCCACTGCTCAGCGTTTAAAACATCTTGAGGCCTATGCCTTCAGGGAAGGAACAACTGCCGAATGGAGTGGCTACATCGTTTGGGGCAAACTTGGATATCTAATGCATGGGGACAGTCTTGGAGAGTTTGAAAACCTGATGAATGATAAAGGCAGATCCGAAAAATCGTTGGAAGAACTAATTAGTCATACTGAAGGCCTGGAATTCTGGATAGCGGAGGGCTTTCCATGGCAGGGTCGTTTTGACCTTGCAATAGGTTCAGAAAGCGAATGGATGCTTAAGAATTATATCGAAAGAAAAAACAAGCAATCTTAAAGCCGGTTGAATTCTTTCGTTAACTTATCAAAAGCATTTCGTTGTTCCTGTTCATTAAGCTGCTCGTATCTTTCGATAACTTCCCTTTCATATGCGGCCTTGAAATTTTCTTTTTTCAGTCCAAACTGCAGATATCTGTTTAGAATGGAAAATTGGTGAATAATCTCCGATTCGCGTGAAGGTTGAACAGGCGTTAAGATTTTGATATTTGACAAATCTAAGTTAGGATTTTCTGTTTTTGTTTTGTTAACTGGCTTCTTAATGACATACTGCTTTGAACCAGCGGTCAAAATTTTCACCAAATAGGCATGTTTCGCTACGTCTACGGCATTCTTTGACCTATTGTTAAAAGTCGAACGGCCATATTGACCCAAGACTCTGCCCCCCGCATTGATGTCTTGCTGTTCTAAATCAACAACGTCGCCGTCATCGGAAACATTCGCAAATTGCGAAATGCCTGGACTGAAAGCCCTCCGTTTAGCCAACGCTTTACCGCTGTTTGAACGGTGTCTATTTTTAAATTTAGTTCTACCAGCCATTTAGCTTAATAATGACACATAAATTTATCAATTATCAATAACAAAATTCCTACCAAAATTATTAACAGATAGTATCAAATTGTCTCTGAGCTAGTGGTTTTGAGGTCCATTTACTCCACAAACGTCAGATTAGATATGTTGATAATTATTTTTTTTATGCAAGATAATTTTAAAAATTGACATTCCAAGCGACTAAAATCATGTTGCAGTAATTTTTTCGCTGTCTATTATACGCTTCGTCAAAAGATTTGTTGGAGTTAAAATGACAGACAGATTTTAGAAATACGATTTTGCAATCGATATTAAAGCGATGTATTTTAGGGATCATCGCTTTTTTGTAGTCTGTTACATTTGTAAATGACGAATTTTATTATAGTTCCGGGGGCAAAAAAAACTCATCAACCGTGTCCACTGATATTATCTCAATATTTCTTTTTTGCCAATCAGGTAAAATAGATAAGAATCGTGAAACAATATTATTCGGGTTTAAATCTTGCACGTAAATCTTTTTTAAACTATTCATTGATCGGATTATCTTTCTATCAATTTTGCGATTAAAGAATGGGAATGAATAACCAATAACAACTAATATTTCTGTTTCATTATGTAATTCCGATACTTTATCTATGTACTTATCATCCTTATTCCATGCAAAATCTATGTTTACTTTGAACTCGTACTTTACACTATGTCCTCTGACAGCGGTATATGCGTAAATCATAGCCAAATCCAAATCTTCGTTCGCAGGAATCGAATCTTTAATATTATAAGTTAAACCAATTAACCTTTTTTGGTCATCAATGAAATTGCAAGACCCGTTAAGTTTTATTGAACTAAACTTATTTTTATCCCAAACCATTTCCGGACAGTTGAATTTTGCAAAGTTCAAGAACTGTGATTTTTCTTCAAGTAGATTATCATATTCGATTTCAAACTGTAAATCATAGTTCCATGTTAGGAACTTTAAATTATTAGGAAATGAATCAGCAGATGAATCTAAAATGGAGGCTAAAAAAGTAGTATACCGAGGATCCGTTCCTGATATTTTTTGTTCAATATTAAAATACAGTGCGAGAAAAAATGCAATCTCGTCAGCCTCTCTTTTTCTGCCAATTAAATACAGTTTTTTTGCATAGGTGTCAACTGTTGAATGATTTTGAGCGGAATTATAGAGTATGTCCAACCCCTCAAGTATATAGCCTTTGGCCGTTTGTTTGTTTAATTTGTTGTACGAACTAAAATTTTCATCTTTTTGAAAAGCATAGTTGTTTTCGATAAATTCTTTTACGACTTTGATTCTTTCGGATAGCCCTTTTATTGTAGGTAATCTTTGAGCACTAGCGCCAGCCCCAAACAAATAAACGATTTTTGGCAAATCTTCATCCATAATATCACCTAAAATAGAAAATAAATACCAAAAAAACCATAAATCGCTCATTCAATTAATCCTTTTCGAAATGCTTTTATTATACATTAAAGCTTATTCATCCTCTCTTAATTCCAATGAAAGATTAATAAATATTAGTAGAAGCTGTAATTTGATATTCACCTTTCGCCTTTCAGCTTTTACCTCAAAAATCCTATCTTGCCCCTCCAACACAACAATGCAAAATGAGGACATTAACCTGTTTATCCGCAGCTGTTTTAATTTGCAGCTTTGCCTGTGCTCAACAAATGAATAATCAAAAACTAAATTACCCCGCAACAAAAAAGGTTGATACCATTAATACTTATTTCGGAACTGCTGTGCCCGATCCTTACCGCTGGCTGGAAGACGACCGCGCCGCCGATACCAAAGCCTGGGCGCAGGCCGAAAATAAGGTAACACAGGGCTATCTGTCGCAGATCCCTTACCGGGATGCCATGCACAAACGCCTGGAGCAACTGTGGAACTACGAAAAATACAGCGCCCCCTTTAAAGAAGGCAAATACACCTACTTTTATAAAAACGACGGTCTGCAAAGCCAGGCGGTTTTATGGCGGCAGGTGGGCGATGGCGCGCCGGAGGTTTTCCTTGATCCGAATAAGTTTTCGGCAGATGGCACCACCTCGCTGCAGGGCATCAACTTTACCAAAGACGGCAGTATGGCCGCCTACCAGCTCTCCGAGGGAGGCAGCGACTGGCGCAAGGTGATCGTTATAAAAACAGATGACAAGGCCATGGTGGGCGATACGCTTACCGATATTAAGTTCAGCGGGATTGCCTGGCAGGGAAACGAGGGCTTTTACTACAGTAGCTATGACAAGCCCAGCAAGGGTTCGCAATTATCGGGACTTACGCAATATCATAAACTGTATTATCACCACCTGGGCACACCGCAAAGCAGCGACAAGCTGTTATTCGGCGGCGAAGAAACCAAACGCAGGTATATCGGCGCATATTTAACCGAGGATGAACGTTTCCTGGTGATCACTGCGGCCAATGAAACCACTGGCAATGAACTCTATATCCGCGACCTTAGCCTGCCCAACAGCCAGATCATACAGGTGGTGGATAATTTTGATAACGAACATAGTGTGCTGGATAATGTGGGCAGCAAGCTTTATATTTTAACCAACCTGTATTCTACCAATTTTAAAATAGTTACCGTTGATGCGGCAAACCCCAAACCCATTAACTGGAAAGATCTGATCCCAACCACCCACAACGTACTGACTGCCTCTACCGGGGGCGGTAAGATTTTTGCCGAGTACCTGAAAGACGCCACCTCATTTGTGCAGCAGTATGATATGGACGGCAAACTGGAGCGTACTATCACGCTGCCATCGGTGGGTACTGCCGCGGGATTCGGCACCAAAAAAGAAGAAAAGGAAACCTATTATACTTTTACAAGTTATGTTTACCCGCCCACTATTTTTAAGCTGGATATTGCCACAGGGGTATCAACGGTTTACAAAAAATCGGGCGTGCAGTTTGATCCGGAGCAGTTTGAGAGCAAGCAGGTGTTTTATCCATCGAAAGACGGCACCAAAATACCGATGATCATAACCTATAAAAAAGGAACGGTGATGAATGGTAAAAACCCTACCTTGCTTTATGCTTATGGCGGTTTTGGCATTAGCCTTACTCCCGCTTTCAGTACCAGCAATATTATTTTGCTGGAGCATGGCGGCATTTATGCTGTGCCAAACCTGCGTGGTGGCGGCGAGTATGGTGAAAAATGGCATAAGGCGGGTATTAAAATGAAAAAACAAAACGTGTTCGACGATTTTATTGCAGCCGCCCAATACCTCATTAAACATAAATATACCTCGAAAGATTACCTCGCTATTTCGGGCGGCTCAAACGGCGGTCTGCTTGTTGGCGCGGTAATGACGCAGCAGCCCGACCTCTGCAAAGTGGCCCTGCCGGCAGTAGGTGTGATGGATATGCTGCGCTATAACCAGTTTACCGCTGGGGCGGGATGGAGCTATGATTATGGCACTGCGGAAGATTCGGAGGATATGTTTAAATACCTCTACAATTATTCGCCCTACCATGCCTTAAAACCCAATAATTACCCTGCCACAATGGTCACCACTGCCGATCATGACGACAGGGTGGTACCCGCTCACTCTTTCAAGTTCGCGGCCCGTTTGCAGGAATACCAGCAAGGCACAGCCCCGGTTCTTATCAGGATTGAAACCAAGGCTGGTCATGGCGCTGGGCAAAGTACCGAACAGGTAATCAGCGGTCAGGTAGATAAATGGGCCTTTATGTTTTGGAATATGGGGGTGGCGTTTTGATTTACGATTTTAGAATTACGATTTTAGAATGCGGAAGTCGGAATGCCGATTGCGGAAGGGAAAAACAATGGCCCTGTGCGATTCCCTTCCGCCATTAGGCGGACAGGGAGGGGTTTCGCGAACTGTGCTCCCCCCTTGCATCCTTTGGCGGACTATCTGCTCACGGGCATTAGCGTATAAACCCCTCCCTGCCACCTCACGGACAGCCGCACCCCTCCCAAGGGAGGGAATAAAAAAGCAATGGCCCTGTGCGATTCCCCTCTTGAGAGGGGTGGAGGGGTGTGTTATACAGATAAACGATGTAAATTAGAATGATGAAAATCAAAAATACCCTATGCGGTTCAATACAATTAACAATGATCGTGTTATTGTTAAGCAGCGTTATACTTTCCGCCCAACCACGTAAACAAAACCTCAACATTGTATTTATCGGCAACAGCATTACCTTTGGTGCCCGGTTAGGTGACCCGGCGACAGAGGCTCCACCGGTTGTTGCCTGTAGTTATTTAAGACAACAAACGAATGTCGGAACGGTTGCTTTTTCGAACCAGGGGCATAGTGGGTTTACCACGGTTGATTTTTTACCGGCTACCGGGACTGCATTTAAAGGCGTTGAGGCTGCTGCCCTTGCTTTTGCCGATAAACAGGCGCTGCTGATATTTTCGGTTAAGCTTGGCACCAACGACAGCGCGATACAAGGCCCGAATGGTTCACCAGTTTCGCCGGAGGCTTATAAACAAAATTTAAAAACCATTGCCGATAGTTTGCTGAAAGAATTCCCGGATTGTATTATCATTTTTCAGCACCCAATATGGTACAGTCCTAATACCTATAATGGCGCCAAATACCTGGAAGAAGGTTTATTAAGGTTACAAAGCTATATCCCGCAGATAGACCAGTTAGTGGCCAATTATGGGGTATCCCATCCAAAGCGAGTATTTGTTGGCGATAAAAAAGCCTTTAATTATTTTAAGAAGCATTACTTAACTGATCTTGATCCGGAGCAGGGCCACCAGGGAACATTTTATCTGCACCCCAATAATAAAGGTGCCTGCGCATTAGGGAATTTTTGGGCAGTGGCGATAAATAATGTGATAAAACATGAGTTAAATTAGCACCCCTCATCTCTTAAAAACAAAACAGCCCCGAAAAATATCAGAGCTGTTTTCTTTTGTCAGGAGCGCTATTTAATAATTAGTGATCTCCATGATCGTGTCCGTGGCCCCTGTCACCATGGTCGCCGCCATCGCCGCCGTGGCCATGGTCACCGTGATCATCGCCACCGCGGCCATGGTCTCCATGATCACCATGGTCACCGCCATCGCGTCGCTGTCCGTAGTGGTTGCCGTTATCATGTCCACGACCTTCATCACCATTCCAATGATTGCGATACCGCTCGTCGCGGCTGTCACGGATAACACCCTGATCATGGCGGCCTCTGTAACCGGCATACCGGTCGCGGTACTCATTATGCCGTTCCCATGGGTTGCGGTCGTTCACTACCACTTTATAGCCGTGATACAGGTCATAGTTACGGTATCTTACAGGTAAATACGGGCGGTGCACCCAAACATTATTTTGGAAATAAACATACTGATGTACAGGCACGTCATAATAAACACCGATATCTGGCAGATAGTAATAATCAGCATGGGTATACCCAACCGGGCCCCAGGCAGGTTGCAAACCAATATTTACACCAACATTAAAATGGATCTGCGCTTCTGCCGGGCGTACTAAAAAGCAGCTAAATAATATGGCTGCTGTAAAAATTAACTTTTTCATAAAAAATAAATATGATTAATAGTGTTGTTGTACAGATAGACAAATATAAAGACGAATAGTTTAGTTTTTTAACTTAACATTATTTCGAAGAGAACTTTTGCAAAAGTCCAATACCTGAATTATGTAAACCACACGATATTGACGTAAACCAAAAACCGCTGATTACCAGATCAATACTGGCATGTTAACCCCTTATTCTGTAAACCATTTTAAACCGCTTATAATACCCAAAAAGCAAAACAGCCCCGAAAAAATATCAGGGCTGTTTTGTACAGAAGGGGTATTTTATAATTAATGATCGCCGTGGTCATGACCTCTGCCGCGATCACCGCCATGTCCTCTGCCTCTGTCGCCACCATCCTGATCACCTTTCCAATGATTTTGATAACGTGCATCATGGCTGTCGCGGATAACGCTTTGATCCTGACGGCCGCGGTAACTTGCATACCTTGTTCTTATGTCGGCATGGTGTTCCCATGGGTTACGCTGGTTTACAACCACTTTATAGCTATGGTATCTGTCAAAATGATATCTTGGTGGCAAAGCGCCGGCATGCACCCATACGTTATTTTCGTTATAAACATATTGATGGGCAGGCACATCATAATAAGCATCGACATCAGGCATGTAGTAATATTGAGCATGGGCGTATCCAACCGGACCCCATTCTGGCTGACTGCCTATATTTACACCTGCTCTGAAAGTGATTTGTGCATCAGCAATTTTAATTGACAAGCAGCCAAATGCAAGGGCTGCTATAAAAAATAATTTTTTCATGTTTAATTGTTTGATAGGGGAACACCCGCCGACCGGAATAGTTTCGTTTATTTTTCCGGGTTGAACAAATAACCGTTTTATCAAACAAATTACCGGGGGTCTTTAAGGATAGTATTTCCAAAAAGAAGGCTCAATATTGGTTCCATGTAAGGTGCAATCGGTACACTCAGGCGTTGATGCAGTGTAACCTAATGGTTTTGGGGCACCGGGCGGCTGTATTGGTGCAATCGGGATCAACGGATAGGTAGCCCCCCTTTTATAATTAATAAATTCATTTACCTGATTCTCCAGTATTTTACTGTTTGGCGGATAATAAATATAAAGGCAACTGGTGAGTTCACAATCGGGAGGCGCATTATAGTTAGATGCCCAATGGGGTAACTGATAAATGGTAATAAATAGCCTTTGACTTGTTGTGCTGCCTACGCTGATGTAGCCAATTACCGGCTCTGAAGGATTTGTGGTCGAATGTATATTCCCACTGATCTGTGTTGGCTCCGCATCAAAAATGCTTCCCAATTGTTCGGTGTTCTTTTTCAAATTTGTCCAAAACGTATAAGCATCGCCAGTTAAGGCATATTGATGCACAAAGATGCTGTATTCACTGGCTATTTTGGGCGATGAGGATGAAATACTTGTAATAGGGTTACCAACTATCACATCCTTTGCAAGTTTAGCAGATGAGCCCAAAACAATAACACTTGAAGTATCTGACTGCCAGCAGGTATAAATTTGCTGGCTGGCAGTCCTGGTTAAAACAGTATCTCCGTTTGAAATATAACCCGAATTAAAAGGAGGATGAATTATCCAGGTCTCCGTATAATCCCATCTAAAATACTTCGCTGCATTTGTGGCATCGTGGGTTGCCGAATTAATATTTACACTATTGCTGGTTGTAGTAAAATAAATGCTGTCAATAGGCGGTGAATTCAACACGGGCACAAAATCGGAGTAATATTGTTTGTTATCGGCAGTTTTTATGCTTAAGCGATAGGTATGTGAATTATCGAGATTTAAGCCTGCCGAAGTATAATTGCCATTGGTGGTTTCCGTAAGCGGATATTGCGCATGCTGATCACTTTCAACAAATACTACAGCCTGCGATACGGGATTTGTAACTACAGCATCTGAAAGTTTAACCGTTTTACTAAGCTTAATTATAGTTGAATCGGACCCGCTGTTGATCACCCCTTCAACAACAAGATAACTCCCCGAAGAAGCTATAACGGCTGGGGTAAAGGGTTTTTTGCAACACAATAATGAAAATAGAAGCAGGTAACAAACTTTAGGTGGTTTTATCATCAAATTGAAAATGCTGGCATGCGGTATATTTCAAATGTAATGTTTACGATGGTAAAGCACAAACACTTACGCACTATTTCCCATAAGGTTGACATTATTGTTACAAGAGGGCAGCCTGACCAATGCCCGTAGTACACTCACGGCAGAATTAAAACCAAACCTTCACTGCAATTTTACTGGTCATTTTGGGCGGTATCTTTTTTTGATACCATTGCAAATACTGGTTTACCTATAACTTTATAAGTGCCTTCACCCTTAAGGATATTTGCTACCATTGCTTTATCCTGCATAATTTTTACTGCCTGGGCAAGTTCTTTATCATACTTAAAATTAGTTTCGTACCGGCCTTTTTCAAAGTAATACCGCGAAGCGATCTCATTTTCAAGTACCTCTTTTATCTCATCTTTATGCAGCTGAAGGTCGTTTTTTTTGCTGGCTATCATTTTCGCCTTTAATGCATCGTATTCACCCTGTATCTCGCCGAACTGTTTTTCTTTGGTAGCAGCACTCTTTAAATCAGCTAATAACTTCTCGGAAGCAGTATTATAAGTGTAATTTTTATCGGCCAGAAATTTTACAAAATCGGCGTATTCAGCATCAGATAAACTAAAGCCCCGCACATTATCAAGTGTTGGATGGGCTTCCCGGTAACGGGTGGCATAGTCGAATATAAGCAGCTTACTTACCAGTGCCTCGGTAACATTTGCAAAACGATCCTGTTTAACAAAAATATCAGGGTAAATGCCGCTCCCGTCGTAAACAGAACGCCCGTCTTTTGTTTTAAACTCATGGATCAGCGAATCAGCCACTTTTACTACGCTGCCATCATCTTTGCGGTGCGTATAGTCAATCTCCTGAATACACCGTCCCGAGGGCACATAATATTTAGCAATAGTAATTTTCACCAGGCTGTTATAGGGAAGGTTAAAAGTTTGCTGTACCAAACCCTTGCCATAACTGCGCTGGCCAATGATAATGGCCCGGTCAAGATCCTGTAAGGAACCGGCCACAATTTCTGATGCAGAAGCGGAATGACTGTTCACCAGCACCACTAATGGCAAATTTGGTTCCAGCGGCTCGCTGACAGTATTATAAGTGAAGTTTTTCTCCTTGATCTTACCTCTTTGTGAAACCACTTCAACATCTTTCGCCACAAACAGGTTTACAATTTTTACGGCTTCCTGTAATATGCCGCCACCGTTTGAGCGTAGGTCGAGGATGATACCGTTAGGGTTGTTCTTTTTTATAGCTATCAGTGCATTGGTAACCTCTTCAGCAGAGTTTTCGAGAAATTTATCGAGCTTGATATAACCCATATTACCATCAACCATCCCTGAATATGACACATTGGGTTGTTTGATCTCATCCCGTACCAAAGTTTTTTCTATCGGCTGATTGATTCCGTCGCGTTTAAGCAGCAATTTTATAGACGCGCCTTTTGATCCTTTTAAGAGCAGGCCTACCTGGTCGTTGTCTTTTCCTGCAAGCGCTATATCATTTATTTTAACAAGCTCATCTCCGGGCCGGATATCGGCCTTTTGAGCCGGAAAACCTGCAAATACATCCGAAACATAAGTTCTTGAGTTCCTGATAAAAATGCCTGCGCCTATGCCGCCGTATTGCGTACTTACATAGTGCAGCCTGTATTCCTCAATTTCCGATTCAGGAACAAATTCGGTGTATGGATCCAGGCCGTCGAGCATAGCGTCGACACCTGTTTTTACCAGTTTGGCCGGGTTTATGTCGTCAACATAATTAATATTTACTTCCTTATAAACAGAAGCAAAAACATCAAGGTTTTTTGAGATCTGGAACAAATCATCACTAAAACCCCATGTACAAAGGGCCAGCATTAATATACCTGCAAAAAACGCCTGTTTTTTATATTTCTTAAACAACACTTTACCCTTATTCATCCCTGATCTTATTTATAAGATATAAACCTATTGCTAAGTTAATAGTCTTTAGCCAAAAGTTGCATGCCCGCTTATTTTTTTACTTAGTACTTAAGACTTTAGGCTTAAGACTAACATTTTACAGGCTGGTTTATTTATAACCGATTATTGTCAATGTTTACTAACGCTTTTTTTAAGGTAAATAGTACATAGTTTCTGTCGCGGTGTACTAAATCTGTCAATTTACTGATCAGGCTGTCTTCCTGGCCCTCGGTATATTGCAGTTGTTCATCGGTAAGGTGGTTGTATTTACGTTGCAGCTTAATTTTTACGCGTGCCCAATCTTTGTTTGTAATACTGATCTCAGCCATAATTAAATTATTTCCAACAAAAATATGAAAATAAGAAGAAGCCTGCATTTAAAATTTGGCAAGACTATTGTTTTGCATGTGTAATTATTAATAAACAACCGAAAGGTTAAACTAAAGTATAAAATTTATGAAAAAGTATCTTTTAATTGCTACAATACTGGTGACGGTATGCATCAGTGCAAATGCACAATTTTCCCTGGGCGTAAAAGGCGGGGTCAATTATTCAACCATTGATAACAACAACCTTAAATCTTCAAGCGTAGCAGGCTACCAGGTCGGCGCTTTTGCGCGGATCGGTGGCGGATTATATTTGCAGCCCGAAATGTATTTAAGTAGTACAGGCGGCGATTTTGATTCGAATGATAACTCCTATAGCGCACATGTCCGGTTCACTAATTTAAATGTACCGGTATTGATCGGGGGAAGATTCGGGGCCAAAAATTTAAATTTCAGGGTAATGGCCGGTCCTATTTATACTGCTGTTTTAAGCCAGAACAATAGTTATTCACAAAACTTTAATTTGGCTTTTAATGATTTTGGGAAATATAGGAACAGTACGCTTGGCTACCAGGCCGGCGCAGGAGTTGACATAGGCGCGATAACCGCCGACCTGCGTTATGAAGGCAACTTAACCGATATAAACCCGAATTTTGGCCAGAGGCAAAACCTTTGGGCACTGAGCGTTGGGTTTAAGTTTTTTTAAGATTAGGTTAAAGAGGTTATAAAAGTCAAAAATGTTGTAAAGATTAGAATGTAATCTTGATATAAAGTCCCGGTTATTCGCCGGGACTTTTTTTGTCAATTTGACAAATAAAAACCCTTATATACAAGCAAAGCCCCTGATGGGCAGGGGCCTTTGCTAACCAATTATAAACCTAAATTATGAGAAGAGCTGTAGGAGAAGGGGTCGAACCTTCACGAAGTGGTTATTCTTATTGCTAAGAGTTTCCCAGGATCTTCGCCACCGCGACAAGGAGGTGTGTCTGCCAAAAATTTCACCATCCTACAGGTTAGTAGTCCTAATTCGAAAGTTCTTAGTCTTAAGTCAAAATCTGACTCCAGACTTAAGACTTTGTACTACCGACTTAGAAAAAGCTGTTGGGGAAGGATTCGAACCTTCACAGAGTGGTTAGTCAGCCAGCCGGCCGATTTTCCAAATTCTCCGCCACCGGGACAAGGAGGTGTGTCTGCCTAAAATTTCACCACCCAACAATGTTTTTTGATTTAAAAGAACGCTAAGCTTTTGTCATTTGCTTGATACAAATCTAACAGGAGTATCCATTCATTGCAAATATTTCAACAAAATATTTGTATTTTTATCAGATTTTAATTATTCTTGTATATAAATATAATTATTCGAATTTATGTCCCACAGAAAAGCTCAAAATTTAGAAATTGATAATCTCGACATACAGATTTTATCTATATTAATGAAAAATGCGACTACTCCATACACCGAGATTGCTAAAGAGTTGATAGTTTCCGGCGGAACTATCCATGTGAGGATGAAAAAATTGGAAGAGATGGGTGTTATCAAGGGTGCCAGCCTTGAAGTTGATCCGCAGAAATTAGGCTATGATATTACCGCTTTTTTGGGCATTTTCCTCGAAAAAGGCTCCCAGTACCATGATGCTGTGAAGCAGTTGAAAACTGTTAAGGAGATTGTTGAGCTGCATTATACTACCGGCAGCTACAGTATTTTTGCCAAAATTGTTTGCCACGATACCACCCATTTGCGGGAAGTATTAAACGAGCAGATTCAGGGCGTAAAAGGTATTCAGCGTACGGAAACTTTCATCTCGCTGGAAGAAAGCATCAGGCGGCAGATCACATTGGAGTAAGCTCTGCCAGGCATCTTGTGCCGATGGCAGAACCTTCGATAAAGTTTATGTGCCACGTATGTCAAACTTACAAAGCGTAAAGACTTTGTAAGTTTTGGGCTATTTATAATGCCCGCGCATTGAAATCACCCAAATAATATCTTCATCAACTTTGTATACGATCCTGTTTGCTTTGTCTATTCGCCTGGACCAATATCCAGACAGCCGATGTCTTAATGGTTCGGGATTCCCAATACCCTGAATTGGGTTATTTTCCATCGAGGTAAATAACTCGGCTATTCTTTTTAAGATAATTGAATTGTGCGTCTTTTCCCAGTAAGCTAAATCTTTGTCAGCTTCTTCAATCAACCTTATTTCCATATTTCTGAAGGCGTAATTTTACGGTATTTACCGCTTGCTATCTGCTCTTCCGCCCTTTCAACTTTGGCCAAAAATTCCGGATTATATGGCCCTTTTTCCGTTGTAA
>Ga0316224_1001135_pt1 | contig 31491 bp, 28 predicted proteins | sample TBH18013metaG_FD_206254 | JGI IMG/M metagenome (GOLD analysis project Ga0316224, IMG submission 206254) | Freshwater microbial communities from Trout Bog Lake, Wisconsin, USA - TBH18013 | ecosystem: Environmental > Aquatic > Freshwater > Lake > Hypolimnion/Profundal zone | place: USA: Wisconsin... | reverse complement strand
TGGTCTGGTGCAACACGGAATTGGGAATTGAAGGACGAGGTCTGGCTGAATCCGGAACGAAATCAGGCAGAGGCACTATTGCTAGCAGCATGACTTGACGCGACATCTTTGTTGACAACTACCGAATACGTCGTTGTCTGTGTAGCCCACTTCCTTAGTCATATAATCGAGCCAGCCAAAATTATTTGCCAGCGGCTTTATACAAACTTCCTTATTGCCAAAATCGCAGTCGTGCCAAGCTTGCGTAATGATCTCGTTAATACGTGCAAGCTTGCTTTCTGGAATATTGCCAATAGCAATGTGGAAGTGTGGGCGTTTGTGTGTGTATTGGTTATTTCCTTCAACAGCAACAAGTATTAAAGGTTTTGCCCAATGTTTTTTGTGTTTGTGCGCTGCTTGGTTTCCGTAAAGGTAATGTGTAAGTCGGGCTTCAAACCGACGTGCAGTGCTGCTTATTATTTCATCGTTTAAGTTTTTCAAGAACTTGTAATGTTCTGTATTGTCGTTTTCAAAGCATGGCACTTTTATTAGTGCTGTTGTCTTGAGCGTCAAGGTGGCGGCGACTTGAAGATGTGGTGCATAGCGATGCGCTAATTCTCGAAATGCTTTTTGTAGCTCTGTGCCAAATCTAACTTCGTCCATTTACATCAATCCCTAAAAACAGTATTTACCTGGCTGGATAAAAATATTGTTTGAAACTGATATTGGGTGGATGATTGCAGATTGATTTTCGGCCGGTTGCTCTTTCGAAAATCTGACAACAAACTACTGATTCCGACTACTAACTGGGATCAAAAATGTCTTCTACTACACTGTCCAAATTAAAACTCGTCAATGTGCAAGCTGATCTGAAAAATCCGACCGTTTTGCGCCGCAACCGACTGACCGCGCATTTATGCAACCAGATCAACTTTGCAAAAAGCGCTATCGCTGGTGAAGTATTTGCAGAAAAACGGTTAAAAAACGTGACCAATACTGAGACCGGGGAGCATAGACAGGTTGAAGTTTTTAAGCGTGTTAAACCGTGGTTTTTTACTGCTGCAACTGGCAAGATCAACTTGGTGCTGCGTTATGGCGCAAAGCAGATAGAAATTGTAAAGAACAAGAATGCGATTGAATGCGATGGAATGGCGGAACTTGTAGCTACGCTGGAAGTAATTAAAACAGCAGTAATTGCTGGTGAACTCGATGCACAAATTGAACTGGCTTGTGGTGCATTGCGTGCTGGTTTTGTGAAGAAGAAAAAGGCGTAGCTGACATTACGCTGATCCAGTAGCAAACCCCTTTGTCTCGGTAAATAGTTAAACTGGGAGGGGTTTGTAATGACATTGGAAGAAATTATGGAGGCTGGCGCAGGTGAACAGCGTGTGCAGCGGATGAAGGCGAATGCAAAGGCTGCAAAAGCGAAAGCTGGGCAAATGAAAGATCAGGCTGATATTAGTGCGGAGATCTTGAAGCAGCGCCAGACGCGGCATAAAGCTGCAATGGCGCGGAAGTCGGCTGTCGGCAAAATGATCAAGCCATACAAATAGCGTGGGGTTTGTTACAGAGAGAGGGTGACGGGAAGTGAATGATGGCTACTACGTGCAAGATATTTTAAATTCCGTACACGTCATTTAATTAATTGCGGATTAATTGAAACAAAAAAAGCACTGATCGCTCAGTGCTTTTTTAAATATGGTGCCCAGGGCCGGACTCGAACCGGCACGCCTTTCGGCGGGGGATTTTGAGTCCCCTAAGTCTACCAATTTCATCACCTGGGCAGGTGTACAACCGCAATTTTAACAGCATCGGCACGTTACGTTGATGCTTAAAACAAACTTTTTCTTTGCAAATCTTTACAAGCTTTTTGGCCGGTGTAAAAACAGCTGAAACGTAATGCTGCCAACAGTCTTCGCGGTTTTACTCAGTAGACACGTTGTCTTTTGAGTCCCCTACGTCTACCAATTTCATCACCCGGGCAAAATTGAGTCGCTATTATGGTGCATTCGAATGTTTAGCGCAAGGAACAATTGCCTCGCACGGAAAGTTATTGTCATTCAATCGGTAAAACTATGTGTTCAATTCCGTTTGTATAACATATACCGCTCCGCTTTATCCGAGGCGCGATGTCCTTCCCACAACGGTTCGCCAGCCGGATAGTCGGCCGGTTTGGCTGCGTGCCGTTGCGCCAGGAAATAATCGCAATGGGGTTGATCCAATCCGGCAAAGCGGATCTTGCCAAAATACGCGAACGAGGCGAGTTGCGTACTGCTGACGTTGGTGTCAACACAGTTATATTGTTCGGGGAGCTGGTGCGCGAGCTCCAGTGCCACGGCGCGGTAGCTGACCCGATAATCGATCCACGGTGTGAACAGGGTCACCGCCAGCAGCCAGCATAAAATGACACCGCTGCCCGACAGCACCACGGCGCGCCACAATACTCTGGGTTGACGCGAAATGCGCCAGTGCACCAGCCTGACCCAGGCACAGGTGGAAACAAAGGCGATGAAAAAAGTCACGGGATCAAATTGTGAGACGAAACCCGGTACGGTTTTGAAGACGTTGTTGTGCATCTGTTCCGGCCAGCCAAACTGCATGGCAAACCAGGACAGCCAGATAAAAATCGCAAACAGGCTGAACACCATGACTGAAAACCAGTCGACCGCATTGATGGCGCCACGCTTCATGGTCGGCAGTCCGAAGGCTGCCAGTATCGACAGCGGCGGGATCAGCGGGATCAGGCTGCTCTGTTCGGCGAAGGGGCTGCAGAACGCCAGCAAGGTCAGCGAGGTCAGAAATCCCAGCGGCAGGGCGATATGCAATGCGGTGGTCTGCTGCCGCCATGCGTACACCGCCCATCCGGCAAACGGCCAGGCCGGCCAGGTAAACCAGGCACTGTACTTGACGAAGTAGCGCAGGCTGCCATAGCTGGGCCGGAAAAATTCTTTTTTATTCCAGTTTATCCAGGCGTCAACCGGTGAGCCACCAAATGGCTGCGCCACATGACAGCTCACCAGCCACAGCGCGGAAATGGCAAGGGCAGCGGGCAGGGCGATCAGGATCAGATGCGGCAATAATTTTTTATAGCGAAAAGCGGCCAGTAACAGGCAGGTAATCCACAGGGTCAGGGGAACCAGCCAGCCACGCGTGAGGACCAGCATGCCGAGTGCGGCGCCCAGCAGCAGGGCAAAATTGCTGGATGAGGCGGGCTGTTCGGGATTGTGGTCAAACAGGCGTATGGCGATGTAGAGTACAAAGGCCACCAGTGAAATCTGCAGCGCCACCGGGCTGGTCAGATGACTGTGCAGCAGCAGGCCCAGACTGCCCAGATAGAGCAGCAACGCGCCATCGGCCAGGGTGCGGCCAAAGTCTGCCGGTTCAGGCTGGCCGCCGAACGCCAGCTTTAACGGTTGTGCTTCCTGTCTTTTACCCAAGGCGTAGGTGGCATACCAGACTGAGGTGGCACCCAGCGTGAAAAACAGCATACAGGCAATGCGTGCAGCAGCGTCATCGCCAATCAGCCAGCCGAACAGCTTGATGCACAGCGCGCCGATCCAGTAGCTCAACGGACCTTCCTGCGGCATCGGCATGCCCGCGATATGTGGTGATAACCAGTCACTCAGTGAGCCATGCGCCATGGTCCACATGATGCCGAACCCGCTGGCGTCACCGCCGATTTTCCAGGGATCGCGGCTTAGCAGTCCTGGCAGTATGTACAGGATGCACAATGCAAAGATGCCGAGGCGGGGAAGTCCAATGGTGGCTGAAGCAGGAAGACGGACTGGTTTCATTAATTTCTGTTTATTGGAACTGCGTGTTGGGGAGCTGCACAGAATTTACCCTCATGCAGCTGCTCATGCAATAAAAAAGCAGCCGAAGCTGCTTTTTTGTGGTGCTTTGGTCCGCATTTTTACTTGCGTTGCCGTCAAAATTATTCGTCTTTGACTGCAGTTTTTGAACCAACTGTACCGAATTTTTTACGGAATTTATCAACACGACCTGCAGTGTCAACAATTTTGTGTTTACCAGTGTAAAAAGGATGGGATTCGGCTGAAACCTCGATTTTTACCAGTGGATAAGTTTTGCCTTCAAATTCAATCGTGTCACGTGTATTGATGGTGGAACGAGTGATGAATTTGAAATCGATAGACATGTCCTGGAACACGACATCGCGGTAATTGGGGTGAATACCTTTACGCATAAGAGCCTCTAGAATTAAGTTGGGCAGCCAATAACCACTTCGTCGGTCGACCTGCTTCTTGACCCGATTGAGTATCACTTACCTGATTTGAAATCGGCTACACATGTAGCCGAGCCCGCGATTATACATACAAAAAGACGAAAATACAGCCCAAAAGTTTAACGACGCATCATTTCAAAGAATTCTGCATTGTTTTTGGTGCCCTTCATCTTGTCCAAAATGAATTCCATCGCTTCAATTTCATCCATGCTGTATAGCAATTTACGCAACACCCAGATTTTTTGCAGCTGGTCAGGCTTGATCAGCAGTTCTTCGCGACGGGTGCCGGATTTGTTGAGGTTGATGGCCGGGTAGGTGCGTTTTTCAGCAAGACGGCGTTCCAGATGGACCTCCATATTGCCGGTACCCTTGAATTCTTCGTAAATCACGTCATCCATGCGGCTGCCGGTTTCGATCAGGGCGGTGGCAATGATGGTCAGCGATCCGCCTTCTTCAATATTACGTGCCGCACCAAAGAAGCGTTTCGGGCGCTGCAGGGCGTTGGCATCCACACCACCGGTCAAGACCTTGCCGGAAGCCGGGATGACCGTATTGTAGGCGCGCGCCAGACGGGTGATCGAATCCAGCAGAATCACCACGTCTTTTTTCATTTCGACCAGACGCTTGGCTTTTTCCAGTACCATTTCGGCAACCTGAACGTGGCGCGTGGCCGGTTCGTCAAACGTCGAGGCAACGACTTCGCCGCGCACCGAGCGCTGCATTTCGGTCACTTCTTCAGGACGTTCATCGATCAGCAGCACGATCAGGGTAATGTCGGGATGGTTGGCAGTAATGGCGTGGGCAATGTGCTGCAGCATCACGGATTTGCCGGACTTCGGTGAGGCAACCAGCAAACCGCGCTGGCCTTTGCCGATCGGCGCGATCAGATCGATGATGCGTCCGGTGGTATTTTCTTCGCCGCGCATGTCGCGCTCCAGGCACAATGGCTTGTTCGGGTGCAGCGGCGTGAGGTTTTCAAAAAGGATGCGGTGCTTGGAGGCTTCGGGTGATTCGCCGTTGACCTTGTCAACTTTAACCAGCGCAAAGTAGCGTTCGCCATCTTTGGGGGTGCGCACTTCACCTTCGATCGAATCGCCGGTATGCAGATTGAAGCGGCGGATCTGGGAAGGAGAAATATAAATGTCGTCAGTGGACGCCATGTAACTGGCGTCCGGCGAGCGCAGAAAGCCAAACCCGTCGGGCAAGACTTCAAGAGCGCCGTCGCCAAAAATCTGTTCGCCCTGTTTGGCGCGTTTTTTAAGGATTGCAAACATTAATTCCTGTTTGCGTAAGCGTGCTGCGTTATCAATGTCCAGGCCAATTGCCATTTCGAGCAATGCGGAGACGTGTAACGCCTTTAGTTCAGATAGATGCATGTTTTGGTGTCCCGGGATGGGAATAGTGGTGGGGGAAGGTACTACGTGGTGTGAATAGTGTGTTTTTAAGTGAGTTCAGTTACGCGGCAAAAAGAGCGGATTGCCGCGTAATGAAACTGAGTTTAAATATTGCTGTCGATAAAAGTAGTCAGTTGACCCTTGGCCAGCGCGCCCACTTTTTGAGCGGCAGCGACGCCGTTTTTAAACAGGATCAAGGTTGGAATGCCGCGCACGCCGAATTTGGCCGGTGTGTCCTGATTGGAATCCACATCCATTTTGGCGATGGTGACTTTGCCGCCGTATTCTTTGGCAACTTCTTCCAGTATAGGGGCAATCATTTTGCAGGGACCGCACCATTCAGCCCAGAAATCGACCAGGACAGGTTTGTCAGATTTTAATACATCGGTTTCAAATGATGCATCGGTAATGTGTTTGATGTTTTCGCTCATGGATTCCTCGAATGAGGGGAATTAAAAAAAGGGTAATTGTACAGAGTTTGTTTGCTACATTGGTTTTGTAGTCCCGGACCACGGCCCTGACAGTGTTAAATAAACGCAGGGTGGGTATTGAACCTGATGCGGCTCAGTATTATTACTTTTTAAAGTGAGCTGCAAGGCAGGGAAATCGCATAATACTCCTATTTTGTGAAATAGGTGAATGGTCAACTCATTTTTTTTGGCAAGGTGACCGATTTGTGGCCATGGGTTTTTGATAACTGTGCTTTGCTGCGCAACAGGCTGGCAGTTTTCTCGCATAGAATACGCTGTCGATTTCAAACCGAAAAACCATGCAGAATCTGTCAGTCCTGTTCCCGCCTTCCGATCAATTCTGGACCCGGTGTGCCCACCATCTGATCAAAACCAGACAGGATCAACACGCACCACTCGATTTTTCTGCACTGCACGTCATCATTCCGGCCTATGAGCATGCGCAATGGCTGTCGCGCGCCATGGCTGTGGAACTTGGCGGGCATTTCATTGCGCCGCGTTTCAATACTTTGTCGGCCTGGCTGGATATGCAACAGCCATCGGACACTTGCAGACCAGGTGTCGGCGAAGGTGAGCGTCTCATGGCGCTGTATGCGCAACTGCGCGAACATGCCTGGCTGAAAAAATTATTTTCCGCGCGTAAAAATACCGATCTGCTGCCGCTGGCACAAACCTTGATTACCCTGTCCGATGAACTCACTGAAGCCATGTTGCCGCTGGCCGCGCAGGGTAATCAGTTACAGCAGGTGTGGCTGCAGGCGTTGTCGCACATGCCGGTGCCGGTGCAGCAATTGCTGTCGGACGAGGCACAGCTGGTGTGGCAGATCTGGCAAAGTCAGCTCGATGGGCAGGACCGAATCAGCCTGCGTTTTCAAAAAATGATGGAACTGGCCAAGCGGGTACCCAACGCTCTGGTGTGGATCAATCCGCTGGTGCCGCAAGGGTTGGATCAGCTGTTCCTCAACGCCTGTGCGCTGCGTCAGGACGTACAGATTATCAGTGTGGATTGGCGCGGCCCGGCGCTCGAACCGGTGTTTGCACAGGCCTGGCAGGAAATGGTCGAGCCGGATGACAGCGCCGCCTTGCCGGTTCAATCTGCCCCCCGCAATCAGATTGCGCTCATCGCCGCCGACAGTCTGGAGCAGGAAGCCCAGCTTGGCGCGCAGACTGTGATCGAGTGGCTGCAGCAGGGCAAAACCAGCATTGCGCTGATTGCGCAGGACCGTGTTGTGGCGCGACGAATTCGCGCCCTGCTGGAACGCGCTCAAGTACATGTCACCGATGAAACCGGCTGGAAATTGTCGACTACCCGTGCTGCCTCGGTGCTGGCGGCCTGGTTTGATGTCATCGTTACCCGTGCCGATACGGTCATGTTGCTGGACCTGCTCAAGTCCCCGTATTTTGTACCGGAGTGCATGGCCACCTTTGAAGAAAAATCCGCCTGGGTGATGAACATCGAGCTGACCCTGTTGCGTGCCAATGTGATCGGCGGCTGGGAAGCGATTGCCGGCGCACTGAACAAAACACCGGAATGTGCTGCCCTGTGTGAGCAGTTGAAAAACAGTGCGTCCCAGTATGTGCAGCGAAAAACGCTGACTCAGTGGCTGCTGTTGACCCAGCACAGCCTGGCTGAATTCGGTATTGCTGCAAGCTGGCAAAGTGATGCGGCGGGCCTGCAGGTAGCGCGACTGCTGGAGCAATTGCGTCTGGAATGTGCCGGTCTGGCAGATACGTTCAGCTTTGCCGAGTGGCGCGTGTTCATCAACCTGCAGCTCGAAGGTACTGCATTCGAGTCGGCCCGTGATGATCAGCGCGTGGTCATGCTGCCTTTGAATGGCGCGCGCCTGCGCCGCTTTGATGCCGTGCTTATGGCTGGTTGCGATGCCGGGCATTTACCGTCGCAGCCGCAGGAAGTGCTGTTTTTTACCAATGCAGTGCGGCGCGAATGTGGCTTGATTACCCGCGAACAGCGCACCCGCCAGCAGTTGCGTGACTTTACCGAAGTACTTTCCGTCAATCCGGTTACTGTCTTGACCTGGCAACGCATCCAGCGCGGCGAAGATAACCCGGTAAGCCCGTGGATCGAACGCCTGAACCTGTGTCTGCAGCAGCATGGCTTGCCGCGCCTGCCGGCGCATTCGATACAGCCCTTCAGCCAGACCCTGACGGCAATCACGGCGGTCCAGCCGCGACCGGCCGCCCCGGAATTGCTGCCAGCCACGCTGTCCGCTTCCGCCTATAACCGCCTGATCGCCTGTCCCTATCAGTTTTTTGCCACGCGCATGCTGGGCCTGTCGACACTTGACAGTCTGTCGGATCTGCCTGAAAAACGCGACTACGGCGGATGGCTGCACGCGATTCTGAAAAAATATCATGACACACTCAAAGCCAGTCCCGAGCTGACTGCGATGGAGCAACAGCAGGCCTTGCTGGTACAGATTTCGCAGCAGGAGTTTCTGCCCATCCTCAAAGCCAGTCCGGCAGCACTGGGCATGAGCAAGCGCTGGGAGAAAGTAATTCCGGCCTATGTCGACTGGAGTTACCGTTACGTGCAGTCAGGCTGGCAGTTTGAAATGGGTGAGGTCTGGCTTGAAAAAATGCTGGAGTGGGAAGACTCAGGAACCAGGAAGCAGGTATTGTTGCGCGGCCAGATCGATCGCATCGATAGCAACGCGCACGGAGAACTGGCCGTGCTCGATTACAAAACCACCTCAAAAGCAGCGCTGACCAAAAAATTGAAAGTCGGTGAAGATCAGCAATTGCCGTTTTATGGCCTGCTGGCTGAATCGGCGCAGGGCCCCATTTCATCGGCTCATTATGTGGCGCTGGAAAAGACTGCTGAAAAAATTGATCACGTCAGTGCTGCGGATTATGCTGCCTGGCAGCAGGAATTAAAAACGTCGATTATCAGCAATCTGAGCGCAATCGGTAACGGCGCAGCCTTGCCGGCGCAGGGTAGCAGTCAGGTGTGCCAGTATTGCGATGTGCGCGGGCTGTGCCGCAAGGGAGCCTGGTGATGAACAGTGCTTATCAGATCAATGGCAACAACGCCGACGATAAAACATTTATTACTGTCGCCTGTGATCCGGCGCATTCGGTGGTGGTGGAAGCCTGCGCCGGCAGCGGGAAAACCTGGCTGCTGGTCGCACGGATGCTGCGATTGCTGCTGGCTGGCGCGCAACCCGGTGAATTGCTGGCCATTACCTTTACCCGCAAGGCGGCTCAGGAAATGCGCCAGCGGCTGCTGGAATTGCTGCAGGAACTGGCACTGGCCAGTGATGCCCGGGTTGCCGAATTGCTGCTCGAGCGCGGCGTACTAAGCGCTCAGCTGGATGCGCTGGTGCCAAAGGCACGCAGTCTGTACCAGCAGGTGCTGTCATCGTCACAGGCATTGAATCTGGATACGTTTCACAGCTGGTTTGGCCGGCTGATCCAGATTGCGCCGTTAAATTCCGGCATACCGCACGGCTATACGCTGACCGAAACCACGACCGAGCTGCAAAAGGAAGCCTACAGCCAGTTCATGCGTACTTTGAATACCGAGCAATACGCTGAGGTTAAAGCTGCTCTGATCTTTCTTTATGATGAGCTCGGTGACGCCAACACCCGATCGCTGCTCAATGACTTTCTGGACAAGCGCACCGAATGGTGGGCCTGCAATCAGGAACCGGAACTGGGTTCGCCCCTGACCTGGCTGACCGAACTGTGCGGTGACGATGCCCGGCTGGATGCGCGTCTTGGATTATGGCAGGACCCGAACTGGGTCGAACGAATCCGGCAGATCGCGCTGTGGCTGGGGCAGGGTACCCCCACCAATCAAAAGCGGGCAACGGCGATTGAAATGGCGTTGAGCAATGGCGCGCAGGAACAGAATTTTGATGATTTGTGTCATGAATTTTTTGATGGCAATGGCAAGAACCGCGCCAACAATGCCGCCGGTAAAACACTGAATGCAGTTCTGGAAAAAGATCTGGGCAAGGATGGACACCATGCCTTTGACGATGAATGCAGTCTGATTGCCGATTATCTCAGGAAGCTGGTGCAGCGCAGCCACGAAAAGAATGTCATTCGAATCAATCAGGCGCTGTTTGAAGCAGGGTCGCTGTACGTGGATCTGTACCAGAGCGTCAAGGCTGAACAGCGCGTGTTCGATTTCTCCGATCTGGAATGGCTGGCTTACCGTTTGCTGAAATCGGAACAGCATGCAGCCTATATCCAGAGTCGGCTCGACGCACGCTATAAACATATTCTGCTCGATGAATTTCAGGATACCAATCCGCTGCAGTGGAGCATTGTGCGCGCCTGGCTGGATGCCTATGGTTCTGACGCCGGGCGGCCCAGCGTATTTGTGGTCGGCGATCCGAAACAGTCGATCTATCGCTTCAGACGTGCCGATCCGCGCGTCTTCAATGCCGCAGCAGCACTGCTTGCGGCAGGTGGCGCGCAGGTGCTGCGCACCAACCAGACCCGTCGCAATGCCGCAGCCATCGTCGATGTACTCAATACCTGCATGGGTTTGAACCCGTTGTTTACACCACAGAGTACATTGAACATATCAGATGGCGCGGTGTGGCGCCTGCCTCTGGTGGTGACGCAATCGCAGGAAGGCGAACCGGCACAGCCTGGTTCGCGCATCCGCAATGCACTCACTGTCCCGGCCGAAGAAGCGGAGGATTCCCAGCGCCTGCAGGAAGGCCGACTCATCGCGCAATCACTGCTGATGGCACGCGCACAGGCACAGCAGCAGGGACTTCCCTTGCCGTGGTCCGACGTCATGATGCTGGTGCGGCGTCGTACCCATCTGACGGCCTATGAAGCGGCGCTGCGCGAAGCCGGCATACCGTTCATTTCCAGTCGGCGCGGCGGACTGCTCAACGCGCTCGAAGTCAGCGATGTCATCGCGCTGCTGACTTTTTTGATTACCCCGGGTGACAATCAGGCACTGGCCCAGGTATTGAAGTCGCCGATCTGTGCGGCGTCAGATGCCGATCTGATTTTCCTGGCACAGCAGCCTCAGACCACCTGGTGGAAGCGACTGCTGTTGATGTCACGGACCCATCCAATACTGGAGCGCGCCAGAAAACTGCTGGCCGACTGGATGGAAGCAGCGCACTACCTGCCGGTGCATGATTTGCTGGATCGCATCTTCCATCAGGGTGAGCTGGTGCAGCGCTATGCCAGTCATGCGGCCTTTGCCGGCCGTAATCAGGTGGTTGGCAATCTGGCTGCATTTATTGAACTGGCACTGAATCTGGATGCGGGACGTTATCCCAGCCTGCCCAAATTCATTCAGGCCCTGAACGATTTCAGGCAGGGCGATGAAGGTGATGCGCCGGATGAATCAGCGGTGGAAAACAGTGCCGACGCGTTGAACATCCTGACCATTCACAGTGCCAAGGGACTCGAGGCGCGACTGGTCGTGATTGTGGATGCCAATCACAGCGACGGTGCTGTCGATCGTTCCGGCATACTCTACGAATGGCCACTCACCGACGCCACCACGCTGCGGCATTTTTCGGCGTTTGGTCGCAAAAACCAGCGCGGTGCCTCACGCGACGGTCTGTTTGCCATGGAGCAGCAACTGGCCGAACAGGAAAACTGGAATCTGCTGTATGTGGCACTCACGCGTGCCAAACAGTGGCTGGTTGTCAGTGGCGTGGCAAAGAATAAAACGCCGGTTGCAGAGAACAGCTGGTATGACCGGTTGCAGTGTGTGCCGGAAACGGAACTTGCCGCCATGAGCGCCGATCAGGTCTGTCTGCCGGCAGCCCGGTTTGAGCTCAGCAGTTTTGTGGCCCCGGATCTTGGGCTGCCGGCAGTGCCACCGGCAGCTGTTTTGAACACCGAGGCGCAACTGGAAGGTCTGGCCTTGCACAGTCTGATGGAACGGTTGACCACAGACTGGCCGGTCGTCATTCCACAGGTCCCGCACATTGCGCAATGGCTGTCCTGTACGCCTGTACTGGCGCAGGTTATCCGCGTTCAGGCAGAAACCATATTGAGCAAACCGCAGCTGGAACGGTTTTTCAATCCGGCGCATTTTCAGTTTGCCCGCAACGAAATGGAGGTGATGCTGGATGGTCGGTTGTTGCGACTGGACCGGGTTGTGGTTTTTGAGCACGAAGTCTGGGTACTGGATTTCAAACGCCAGCTGCTCGACCTGGAACGGGCTGGCTATGAGGCGCAGCTGCAGTTATATTGTGCTGCGCTGCAGGGAATCTACCGCCAGCAAAAAATATATGCGGGATTGATATTAACTGACGGCAATTTGGTAGAATTCGGCTGAGTGCAATTTATCGTGCTTCCTTCGTCGCTAAACCCACAAATAAATCCACCGAAATGATTTCTGATTTCCAATTACTGGCTCAAAAAGTTGAGCAATTGGCAGCGCTGACGACCAGAATGCGCGCCGAGAACACTGAATTGCGGTTAAAAGTGGCTGAATTGGCATCGACCAATACCGATCTGACTGCACGCATACAGCAGGCCCACGAACGGGTATCAGAAGTGCTGGAAAAATTACCCTTGGCTGAACAGGAGTCAAAATGAATCAGATCGATGTCACTATCATGGGGCAGGTGTACAAGCTGGCCTGCAAGGAAGGTGAGCAGGGCACGCTGCAGCAGGCTGCAGCCTATCTGAATGAAAAGATGTGCGCGATTCGCGACAGCGCCAAGATCAAAGGCACGGACCGCATCGCCGTCATGGCAGCCCTGACCATTTCGGCCGATTTGCTGGCAACCAAAGTCCCGGGCGGACTGTTCCCCGAAATGACGATCGCTGAAGTGAAAAAACAGATGCACGACATGAATGACGTTTTGGACAGTGCCCTGACTCCACAAGAAAACCTTTTTTGAACGAAAGGCAAATTGTTTGTTCCTATTAGTCAGGTTTGAATAATTGGAATAAATGCTTTTAAACAATGTCTGATTCAGGTACACTTTGCTTCCCTGCCGTGTTTGCTAGTGTCATATATTCCTTGAACCATTTATATGCATAGGTTGTGGACATTGTTTAATTGGTGTGAGCGTCGCTTTGTCCGATGAACCCGAAATTGAACTGACCGCAACCAACTTGAACCTTCAGGTTCAGGATGCTGGCACAGCGGCTCTGGCGGGGATTTTATTCAGGCGGCTGCATTGAAAAATGCAGCCGCTTTTCTTTTGGCTTGCTCAACAGGAGAACAGATTGAAACGTTATTGGTTAATGAAATCCGAACCCGGTGAAGTCAGCATCGATGACCTCATCAAACAGAAAACGATAGGCTGGTATGGCGTGCGCAATTACCAGGCGCGCAATTTCATGCGTGATCTGATGCAGGTGGGTGACGGTGTCCTGTTTTACCACTCCAGTTGCGCTGAACCCGGCATTGCAGGTCTGGCCGAAGTGGCCAGCACCCCTTATCCCGATCCGACCCAGTTCGAAGCAAAAAGTCATTACTTTGATCCCAAGGCCACGTTGGAACAGCCGCGCTGGATGCAGGTGGATGTCAAGGCGTTACGCAAAACACGCTTGGTGAATCTGGCCGAATTGCGCGCCGAACCCTTGCTGGCCGAGATGCTGATTTTGAAAAAAGGTAACCGGTTGTCGATCACGCCGGTCAGCATTGCCGAATGGCGCGTGATACAGAAAATGCTGGGCGCTTAACAGAAAAGAGGTGTATTCCCTTCGGAGTACACCTCTTTCTACTTGTAGTGGAGTTTGCCAGATTACTGGCAACCGACTTTTTAAAAAAGTCTTGGCAGTCCGATCAGTGTGGCCAGCATCAGACTGGACAGTAACAACATATTCCAGAAATTATCTTTGAAGATGCCTGACGTGGTGAATTGGACCTGTTTCAGCTGTTGGATTAGTACGCTCATGTGTCTTCCTTTTTTTATAAAATTTTATCGCATCAACACTGTAAAACTTTACTCCCATGTTTCCCAATGACGTTATTTCATAAGCGTTATATCGATTTTGAATAATCCCGGCTCAACAAGGCGCGGGTAACTGACGAAAGCGACGCAGTTCAAAAAGTGGTGACTAAACAGTTTGATCAAAATCAATATTTGGTGATGCGGGCCGTGTTGCCGCGGCGCATTAATGAGTTTTAATTTGAATTAGTAAGCGTATCGCATAGACTGGGCTGGCACAGATTCAACCTGCGCTTCCCGGAATGACGAGTTATGGGATTGTACGCACGGTTGATTACTCATCATGTACTACTCATGGCGACATCAGGTCGGGCTTCTCAATATGAAATTTCTTGACAATATCTCTATCAAATCCCGTTTGGTTTTTGTACTTGCTTTTTTGTCTTTCCTGCTTATTCTTGGCGGATTGATCGGCATTATCAATTTGAGCATTGCCAATGACGTGATCAGGTCAGATTACGAAAATCGTCTGGCACCGATGGAGCATCTGGGGAAAATGATCCGCCTGATCAACAGCAATCAATTATCGGTCACGATGTCACTGAGCACCGATGCATCCGCCATCCCGCAGGAAATGGAACAGATCGAAAAGCGGCTGCGCGAAATCAACACCGAGTGGCAGGTTTATTCTGCTGCCGGGCAAAGTGCAGATGAAAAGGCCGAGGCCATCCGATTCAATGAAGCCCACAAAAAGTTGGTGGAGGACGGGTTAACGCCGACCATGGCAGCGCTGCGTGCCAATAATATTGCCGAAGCGACCCGCCTGGTTCGCGGCCCCATGCCAGCGCTTGCCGCAGCAGTGCAGGATGCGGCGAATGGGCTGAACCAGTTAAAAATGGATACGGCGAAAAAGGAATTTGAGAAGTCGCAATTCCTGTACCACCTGGTCCGAAACAGCTGCATTTCAGGAATTATTTTTGGCATTATTATTTCCGCCTTTATTGGCCGCTGGCTGATCGGTTCCATCTCACTGCCACTGGAAAATGCGGTCAGAACTGCGAAGAATGTCGCGGCCGGCAATCTGACCAATCACATTGAATCCACTGCTCAGGATGAAACCGGGCAATTGATGCGCGCTCTGAAGGAAATGACGGAAAGTCTGGTGACGATCGTTGATCGGGTTCGATCCGGTACTGCGACGATAGTCGACGCCTCCAACGAAATCGCCATGGGTAATCACGATCTGTCCTCACGCACTGAACAGCAGGCCAACTCGCTGCAGGAAACGGCGTCCTCGATGGAAGTGCTGACCGCGACCGTCAAGCAAAATGCCGAAAGCGCGCACACCGCCAATCAGCTGGCCAAATCGGCTTCCGAATTTGCGGTAAAAGGCGGGGTGGTGGTGGAGCAGGTGGTAGAGACCATGACCTCGATTAACGAGTCATCGAAAAAAATCGTTGATATTATCGGCGTCATTGACAGCATTGCATTCCAGACCAATATTCTTGCGCTCAATGCGGCAGTTGAAGCCGCCCGCGCCGGTGAGCAGGGCCGGGGCTTTGCGGTCGTCGCCACGGAAGTGCGGCAGCTGGCACAACGCTCGGCAGCGGCTGCCAAAGAAATCAAAAACCTCATTGATGATTCGGTCAACAAGGTGCACATCGGCGCGAAACTGGTTGATGAAGCAGGTGCCACGATGGAAGATATCGTCACCAGCGTCAAACGGGTGACCGACATCATGGGTGAAATTACCACCGCCAGCAAAGAGCAGGCCAGCGGGATTGACCAGGTCAACCGGGCCATCAGTCACATGGATGAAAGTACCCAGCAGAATGCCGCGCTGGTTGAACAGTCGTTTGCGTCGGCCGAATCGCTCAAGGATCAGGCGTTTGAACTGGCGAATGTGGTCAGTGTTTTCATTCTCAGTGATGCAGCCGGATCGGATCAAAGTGCGCGTGAGACGCCCACGATCAGAACCATGCCATCGTCCGCCAGGTTGCTTGCTTCAACTTGACCGAATAGTGGCCATCGTGCGTTGCCCATTCCAGTAGAACTGTAACCCGGCGCCGATGAAAGGTATTGCCCTGTTATTGACAGAACCGGTCCCTGAGCAGGTTTTTCTGAACCTTGCCCATGCTGTTGCGCGGTAATTCATCGACGAAGAAAATCTGTTTCGGAACCTTGAAGTTGGCAATTTGGGTTTTGAGTGTGGCGATCAATTCTTCACCATCAAGCGGCACAGAGCACACCAGCACGGCACAGACGGCCTCGCCAAAATCCTTGTGCGGCAATCCGATCACGGCCGATTCGACCACACCGGGCATGGCGTCGAGTATCAGTTCAATCTCTTTGGGATAGATATTGTAGCCGCCAGAAATAATCAGATCCTTGCTGCGCCCGACAATGTGCAGGTAACCCTCACGGTCGAATTTACCCAGATCACCGGTTTTGAAAAAACCGTCCGCGCTGAATTCCTGTGCGGTTTTTTCAGGCATGTTCCAGTAGCCTTTGAAGACATTGGGTCCTTTGACCTGAATGTGGCCGATGGCGTCAACTTCACAGAGCGCACCGTCATCCAGAACCGTGCGGACCTGTTCGCCGTTCAAGGGAAAACCGACAGTGCCAACCTTGCGTTGACCATGACAGGGATTGGACGTGATGATGTTGGTTTCACTCATGCCGTAACGTTCCAGCAGGGTGTGACCGGTGCGCTGCGCAAAACTGTGAAAGGTTTCAGCCAGCAGCGGCGCAGAACCGGAAATAAACACACGCATGTGGCTGCACAGTGTTTGATCCAGTTCCGGGTGTTCGAGCAATCGCACGTAGTAAGTCGGCACACCCATCATCACGGTGCTGCGGCCCAGGAATTTGATGATTTGTGCCGGATCGAATTTCGGTAAAAATATCATGCTGCTGCCCGACAGCAGCGCAACGTGACAGGAAATAAACAACCCATGCACATGGAACAGCGGCAGGCTGTGCAGCAGTACGTCGTCACGCTGCCATTCCCAGGCTTGCTGCAGGGCTTTGGCGTTGGCGCCGAGATTGCCATGACTGAGCATGGCGCCCTTGCTTTTTCCCGTGGTGCCGGAGGTGTACAGAATCGAGGCGATATCGTCCGGTTCGGAATGGACGGTCTGGAACTGGTCGGACAGGCCGGCAGCGCGCTGCAACAGGCTGCCCTGATTCGGCATTCTGTCGTCCAGCGTGAACACATGCGAACAACCCAGAGAAAAAGCCAGTTGCGCCAGCCAACCGAAATTTTTGGGGCTGCACACCACGACCGCAGGTTGCGCATCTTCAATAAAGTAACGCATTTCTGCGCTGTGATAGGCCGTGTTGAGAGGGATGAAAATCAGACCGGCACGCAGCGCAGCCAGATACAGCAGCAGTGCTTCGGGTGATTTTTCCACCTGTACCGCAATCCGCGCGCCTTTGGGCAGATTCAGACTGGCAAGCAGGTTGGCGATTTTGCCGCTGGCCAGATCCAGATCGCTCCAGCTGTAATTGGCACCCTGTGCGGTAATGAGGCAATCGGTCTGCAGGTTGGACGGAAAAGCTGATCGGATCAGGGCATACAGGTTGGCATTGTCAGTCATGATTTATGCCGGTTTTTTTTCAAGGCGATAGGAAAAATACAGCGCGACAATGCCGAACGCGATCATGGGCAGGGACAGTACCTGTCCGGCAGAGATGGGAATGTTGCCGAGGTAGACGGTCCAGTCCGGTTCGCGGAAATATTCGGTAAAAAAACGTGCGCAGCCATACAGAAGCACATACATGGCACCGACTGCCAGACGCGGGCGTGCCTTGCTCGAATAGATCCACAGCAGAATGAACGCCAGCAGACCATCGATTAACGCCTGATAAATCGGCGAAGGGTGGCGCGGCACCTGATCGACATTGGGCCAGATCATGGCCCATGGCAGACTCGGGTCGGCCGGGCGTCCCCACAGTTCGGCGTTGATGAAATTGCCGATCCGACCGAACGCATAGCCGAGTGGCACGAGCGGTGCGATCAGGTCATACACATCCAGAATGTTGCGCCCGGCTTTGCGCGACCACAGCGCCAGAGCGACCAGCACGCCCAAAAAGCCGCCGTGGTAAGACATGCCACCTTTCCAGACCGCGAAAATTTCCAGCGGATTCTGCGCATAGTATTGCGGATGATAAAACAGTACTTCACCGAGTCGCCCGCCAATCACCACACCCAGTACACCATAGAACAGCATGTCTTCCAGATGTTCGAAGCGCCAGCCGGCTGCGGCGATGTGGGCCTGTTTCAGACGAATTTTTCCGATGGCCAGAAACTGCATAAATGCTGCCATGTACATCAGCCCGTACCAGTGAACGGCGAGTGGACCTATCTGGAATGCAACGGGGTCGGGCATGGGGTGGACTAGTGGCATGCTGAAGTGTTCCTATTTGTTGGTGAGCAGTGCAATGAACGCCTGTAAAACCGGTGAGTGATTCTCTTTTTTCCAGGCCACACCGGTTTCGATGTGGGGGGTGGTTTCGACGAGGTCACAGTACACCACGCCCGGGCGTTTCAGATTTGACACGGATTGTGGCACAAGTGCGATCCCCATGCCAGCAGAAACCAGCCCGATGATGGTTTGCATCTGTATGGCTTCCTGACCGATTTCCGGTGTGATGCCGACACGTTGAAAGCAGCCCAGAATCGCATCATAAAAAGCCGGTGCGAGCAGGCGCGGAAAAATGATCAATGGCTGTCCCTGACAGGCCATCAGAGAAATGCGTTTTTTTTTGCCCAGCCAGTCAGCGTCGCTCGGTGCGGCCAGTATCAGCGGTTCCGACATGATGGGCTGATAATTGATGATGTCACTGAGCTTGTCCGGAATGGGTGGAATCATCAGCCCCAGATCGATCTGACCCAGCCGCAAGGCGTCGAGCTGGACGTCGCTGGTGGCTTCTTTGAGACTGAGCTGGACCTGCGGATAGCGTTTTCTGAATTCGCGCAGCACCGGCGGCAGCAGGTTGTAATCGGCAGTTGAGATAAAGCCGATAGACAGCGTGCCGGTCTCGCCGAGCGCGGCGCTTTTTACCAGATCCGGCAAGGCCTGGCAATCGCGGATCAGACGGCGCGCTTCCGGCAGCAATGCGTGGCCGGCTGCACTTAAGGTAATACCGCGTTTTTGCCGGATAAACAGATCCGCACCGATCAGGGCTTCCAGACCCTGGATGGCCTGTGACAGCGGCGGTTGGGTCATGTGCAGGCGTTGGGCGGCGCGCCCGACATGCATTTCTTCAGCCACCGCAACGAAGTAGCGCAACTGACGTAATTCTATGGGTACATTCATATGTTTAATGTATTGATAGTGCATTAATCATATATTGGGTAGATATGTCTTGGCAAGACATGCTGGTGCGCAGAATGGCTGGGTGGGGATGTTGACGGTGTATCAGTGGCGCTTTACTTTCCTTTTGACTTTTCAAAGGTTTTTCTGGCCCGCTCTTTTTGCATTTTTTCAAATTTCGCGTGTGCTTTTTTCTTGTCCAGACCCAAAACGCGCTCAAAAAATTCAAACCAGACAAAGGTAAAGCCAAACAGGGCGATAATCCACCACCAGGAGATGTTGGCCATAAAACTCACTTCCAGATACTTCATCAAGGTCAGGGTGACGGTAAGAATAATCAAAATCATGACGATATTTCCTTGTAGCTATTATTGCAATGCGTAATAATTTCAGTGGTTGAGCTGGAGTGTAGTTGAAATCAGGCATTTTTCATTGGTTTTTAACGGAGAAATTTATGAAGCGTATTTTATTGATCACGGCAGCGCTATTGTATTCGGGCGCATCGCTGGCCAGTCTGGATCTGGCCAAACAGAAAAATTGCATGTCTTGCCATACCGTGGACAATAAACTGGTCGGGCCGGCTTACCGGGATGTGGCAAAAAAATATGCCGGGCAAAAAGACGCGGAAGACAAACTGGTGCAAAAGGTCATGAAAGGCGGCAGTGGCAACTGGGGACCGGTTGTGATGCCGCCGAATGCGCAGGTCACGGAAGCGGAAGCGCGCATTTTGGTGAAGTGGGTGTTGGGGTTGAAATAATGGGTGAGCCGGCCTGAACCGCCGTGTTTTATTTTTAATACACGCGAAACGACAGCGGTTGCTTCAGCGGTGTTTACCTTGAAGGTTTTAATGGAAGTAATCGCAGGCGTGTGCGTACTGGGTCAACAGACAGCAGGGCACCTTCCATTAATTCCACTGACATTTGGTGTAGTGCTGCGTGACCAGTGTAACCTCACGTTCTTCCGTTCTCCAGGCAGCATATCGCAGCGCCTGCATGATGTCTTCCCGTTCAAGATAAGGATAATCATTGAGAACTTCGTCGACGCTCCGCCCGGCACCAATCTGGCCAACAATCATTCCCACCGAAACGCGCAATCCACGTATGCACGCTTTGCCTCCCATCAGTGCGGGATCTTGAGTAATGCGATTCAATTCTTCCATGTTGCACTCCTTGCTGAAGCATTTTGCAATGGTAGTAGTTTGAATCTAATGAATCAAGCATTGTTTGCATGTGGCATAGCCTTGATAATCTGCCGAAAATTGGCAGGTTGATCAAGTTGGTTTAAAGCTTCAACCTGATTTTCAACCGGCTCAACCCTGCGGCCAAAATTGAGCGCATTAAACAAACCCTCAATGTGCTGAGGGGTTGGGCCGTGACAGGCCCGTTTTGGCAGTCGCTTACCGGATTACCTGTAACTCTTCACGCTTGCCACCCTTGAAGGTATATAACGTCAGCGCACCGTCCTTGATGTCGCCTTTTTTGTCAAACACGATATCGCCGGTGACACCCTGGTGATTGATGTTTTGCAGGAACGGCAGATACACCGCCGGGTCGGAAGATTTGGCCTGCTGCATGGCGTCTGCCAGTGTCATGACTGCATCGTAGACGTAAGGTGCATAAATAATGACTTCCTGACCGAATTTCTTTTTATACGCAGCGCGGAAATCTTCTTCCACTTTCTTTTGCGCGTCCACCACACCACCGGCTTCGGCACAATACACCTGATTGTCGCCGATGCCATCCCCGGCCAGATCAGGCAGTTTGGTGGTGCAGATGCCGTCGCCACCCATGAATTTGGCAGTAATGCCAAGTGCTTTCATCTGACGCAGCATCGGTCCACCCACTGAATCCATGCCGCCAAAGAAGACCACGTCGGGTTTGGACGATTTGATGGACGTCAGGATCGCATTGAAGTCGGTGGCTTTATCGTTGGTGTACTGGCGCTGGGCAAACTTGGTGGCCGGATTTTTACTTTTTACACCCTTGATGAATTCATCGGCCACACCCTGACCATAGGCAGTGCGGTCATCGATGACCGCGATGGTTTTGGCATTCAGATTCTGCACGGCATAGCGACCCAGCGTGCCACCGAGCTGACCGTCGTTGGCCACCACGCGGAAGGTGGTTTTAAAGCCCATCGAGGTAAACACCGGGGACGTGGAAGAGGGGGATATTTGCGGAATGCCTGCCACGTTGTAAATTTTTGCAGCAGCAATCGAGGTGCTCGAATTCAGATGACCGACTACGCCGTTGACCTTGGCATCGACCAGTTTCTGGGCTGCGGCAGTTCCCTGTTTCGGGTCGCTGCCGTCGTCTTCAGCCAGCAATACAAATTTTGCTTTTTTGCCCCCTATCATGATACCTTTGGCGTTCAATTCGTCGATCGCCATTTTTGCGCCATTTTCATTATCCTTGCCCAGATGGGCCGAGGGACCCGAGATCGGGGCGACGTGTCCAATCTTGACGATCAGGTCATCGGCACGGGCAAAGCCGGCAAAGGTTAACGCAAGGGCAGCTGTGAGTGGAACCAGGGTTGATTTGATGGACATTGCGTTCTTTCGAAGATTAACCGGCAGGTGTAATGTAAATGGTGAAAACCGAATTGGTAGAATGTATATCAAGCTGAGTTTCTTGAAAAGAACTTTGAACTATTATTTTTAAAAAAACACCAATGTCCAAACAATACCTGCTTGATAAAGTCGACCGTAAAATCCTCAACCTGCTGCAAAAGGACAACCAGATACCGACCCGCGTACTGGCCGAACGGGTGCATATCTCCCAGCCCACCTGCCTGCGCCGGATCCGTGATCTGCGTCTGGCCGGCGTCATCAGCGCCGATGTGACCATGGTCGATCCGTTCGCACTGGGTTACGGCATGCTGGCATTTCTGGAAGTGTCGCTGTCCAACCAGAGTGAAGAATCGATGCTGGCGTTCGAACAGCGCATGGCCAAGGAAGGGCAGGTCATGCAGTGCTATTTTGTTTCAGGTGAATACGATTATTTTGTCGTGGTGCACGTCATTGATATGGATGCTTACTATCAGTTTGTACGCAAGGTGATTTCCGGGTCAGGCAATGTCAAACATTTCCATTCCCGCTTTCCGATGAAGTGTGCCAAATTTTCACCGCGCATCGTGTTTGATGAAAAGCCGGCCGAGGTTGTGGTGAAGAAGGCTTAAAGCTTGTTGTTCGATGACTGTATTTTCGAAATTTCCTGACTGACCGTACGCTGGATCACTTCTTCCAGGGACTTGGTCAGACCCTGACGGATTTCTCTGGTGAGTCCCTCGACAGCGGTCTGCAGCACATCCGCCAGCCCATCCCGGACCCGGTGTTCCAGCACAAAATCGACCCGGGTCAGCAATTGCCGCAATACATTTTCGCACAGCGTTTTTTCCAGTTGTTCCATCGCCTGTTGTGACATGGGAGGATAGTTCATCGGTACGCCTGTGAGCGTATCCGACATTGGATCCTGCGGTATGTAGGCATCGGGATCACCGACCGAAATCACTTCGGTCAGAACCGGAATATTGTTCTCTGGGAGTGTGGCTGAATTCATTTGACGGGAATGTGGGTAAGTTGATAGCCCTGCTGCTGATAATGCCGGTAACGCTGCCGCCCGGCTTCTTTTGACTGTCCATCCTGCCCGACAATTTCGATCAGCCGTTCAAACTGGTCAAAGCCGTCCGGAATGGCATCGCTTAAATTCAGCAGAATTTCCCTGTTGCCCGGGATAGTCTGCGTTTCGCCGGCCAGACACAGCACAACCGGTGTATGGCGGGCAAGCCGGTCATGTGCGGCGACATGCGGTAAAAAATCCGGTCCGGAAAAGGACCACAGCTGTTGATCAAATTCGGCTAACTGTTGCGCATCCTGATGCAGCACCACCAGTTTGCATCCGGCGCCGAGCGCCTTGCGGGTCAACCGGCAGGCGTAGTCGAGCTGACTGCCCACATTGCTGTGAAAATCAATGCGTGTTGTCACTTCAGGCGCTGTCAAAACTGAAATCCGTTCGGATCGCGCTGTGGCACTTCAGTCTGACCAGGTGCCCTGGCTTCGCCAGCCTTGGGCGTGAGAGCCGGTGCGGCCGGCTGTGCGGCCGGATACTGGTAGTCAGCCGGCAGCATGTTCGATTCCGGATACCCGGCCTGACTCAGGCTGCTGCGCCATTCAGTGAAGTTGTACCCTTTGAATTTGCTTTTACCTATCGTCAAAACCGGCAACTGGGTGCCACCGGAAATGGCATTCAGTTTTGCCAGATCGGCGTTGGTTGTCACGGTTTTTTCAGAAAATGGAATGCCGTTCTGTTTCAGAAATGACCGGCCATCGTCGCAGGGCGTGCATTTGTCTGACGTGTATAACGTTGCCGGCATGTTTTTTACCGCCTCGGCGAGTTCAAACGGCAGCGATGCCGTACTTTCAGAGGACTCTGAAAACATTTTGGTTTCCACCTTGACGGCTGTTTTGGGTGGCGGTACATCGCTGTAGGTGACTTTGCCGTCGGCATCCACCCACTTATAGACCTGGGCATGAGCGGCAACACTGATTACGAACATGATCAAGGAAAATAACAATCTGGAAGTCATCGCAGTCGCTTTCAAAAAACAGGTTAAAAAAATCAATCAGGAACTCATGCCGCTGTGACGCAGCAGTGCATCGATTTCAGGTGCGCGGCCACGAAAGGCAATAAATGATTCCAGCGCACCGCGCGAGCCACCTACAGCCAGAATTTCACGGTGAAACCGGATGCCGGTCTGGGCATTGTCAGAGGCTTCTTCGAAGGCCGCATAGGCATCCGCTGACAGCACTTCGGCCCATTTATAACTGAAATAACCGGCCGCATAGCCGCCGGAAAAAATATGGCTGAAGCCATGCTGAAAACGGTTGAAGGCCGGTGGTTTGATGACTGCTACCTGATCGCGCAGCTGATCCAGCAGGGTTTGTACGGTGAGATGATTCTGTTCCAGATAACCGTTATGCAGGCGCAAATCAAACAGGGAAAATTCCACCTGACGCAGCGTCTGCAGGCCCGACTGAAAATTTTTCGCTGCCAGCATTTTGTCATACAAACTGCGGCTCAGTGGCAATCCGGTCTCCGAATGCGCGCTCATCTGTTGTAAAACATCCCACTCCCAGCAGAAATTTTCCATGAACTGAGAGGGCAACTCGACCGCATCCCACTCGACGCCGGACAGACCGGATACACCCAGCTCATCGACTTCAGTGAGCATATGGTGCAGCCCGTGGCCAAATTCATGGAACAGCGTGATGACTTCGTCGTGCGTGAAATAAGCCGGTTTGCCTGCGGCAGGCTGGGTAAAGTTGCATATCAAATAAGCCAGCGGGGTTTGCAGGTGGTCTGCGGTTTTGCGCCGGCCGCGCGCATTGTTCATCCAGGCGCCGCCCTCTTTGCTGTCGCGCGCGTACAGATCCAGATAGAACTGTGCGAGCAATTTGCCCTGCCGTTCGATGCGATAAAACTTCACGTCCGGGTGCCACGTGCTGGCCTGGTCAGGTTTGATCTCCACGCCGTACAGTGTTTTGACGATACCAAACAGTCCCTGCACAACCTGCGGTTCGGGGAAGTACTGCTTGACTTCCTGATCCGAGAACGCATAGCGCTGTTCGCGCAATTTTTCCGAGGCATAAGTGATGTCATGGGCCTGGAGTTCGTCGAGTCCGAGTTCCTGTTTGGCAAACTGCCGCAATTCCTCCAGGTCTTTTTCTGCAAACGGGCGGGCCCGTGTGGCCAGATCAAGCAGAAACTGGCTGACCTGCTGCGGTGTGTCGGCCATTTTCGGCACCAGTGACACTTCGGCGTAGCTGTGGTAACCCAGCAGCTGGGCTTCTTCAGTGCGCAGCGCCAGGATCTGATTCATGATTTCGGTATTGTCCCAGTCCGGATTTTCACCCAGTTCTGACGCCTTGGTGGCATTGGCCCGATAGACCGTCTGGCGTAGCACTCGGTTGTCGGCATACTGCAGTATCGGGAAAAACGAGGGGAACTGCAGGCTGAACAGATAGCCGGATTTGCCGGCCTGCTGCGCTTTGGTCTGTGCGGCCAGCAGCACATCGTCCGGCAGCCCGGCCAGGCTGGCTGCATCGTCAATGTGCAGACTGTAGTGATTGGTCGCGTCCAGAATGTGTTCGGAAAACGAATTTGAAAGTTTGGCCAGCTGTTCCTGAATTTCCGCATAGCGCTTTTTCTTGTCGTCCGGCAGTTCGGCTCCGGACAGTTTGAAATCGCGCAGGGCATTCTGAATGATTTTTTTGCGGGCTGGCGTGTACGCGGCAAAGTCGGCACTCGATTGCAGTGCCTGATATTTTTGGTACAGCACCAGATTCTGACCGAGTTCGGTAAAAAATTCGGTGATCAGTGGTTGATTTTCGTTGTACACGGCACGCAGTTCCGGGGTGTCGCAGACGCTGTGCAGATGGCTTACCAGATCCCAGGCGCGCCCCAGTTTTTCAGTGGCGTTTTCGAGCGCAACGATCACGTTGTCCCAGCTCACGGGATCACTGCACTGTTCAGTTTCCTGCACGACGCCCCGGCACAGGGTGAGTAATTCCGCCAGAGCAGGCGTGACATCGGCAGGGGTAAAAGATTCGTAACGCGGCAAGGCGCTGAAGTCGAGCAGGGGATTGGTCATCATATCCATCAATAGTTAAATAGTTCTTTCAGCGGCTTCCAGGGTATTGACCAGCAACATGGTGATGGTCATGGGGCCCACACCGCCCGGTACCGGCGTGATATAGCCGGCCACTTCTTTGGCACCGGCAAAATCCACGTCACCGCACAGCTTGCCGGCCTCGTCGCGATTCATGCCGACATCGATCACCACGGCGCCCGGCTTGACCATGTCTTTGGTGACCAGATTGCGTTTGCCGGTGGCCACCACCAGGATATCGGCCTGTCTGGTATGCGCACCCAGATCGCGGGTTTTGGAATTGCAGATCGTTACCGTGGCACCGGCCTGCAACAACAGCATGGCCTGCGGTTTGCCCACAATATTGGACGCGCCAACAATGACGGCATGGGCACCGCGTATCGGATAGTCGATCGATTCCAGCATTTTCATCACCCCATATGGCGTGCACGGACGGAACAGCGGCTGGCCGGTCATCAGGAGGCCGGCATTGTTGACATGAAAACCGTCCACGTCTTTTTCCAGTGCAATGGCTTCGAGCACCTTGTGACTGTCTATATGGGGTGGCAGTGGCAGTTGTACAAGGATGCCGTTGATTTTCGGATCGGCATTGAGGGCAGCGATGCGCGCGAGCAGGTTGGCTTCGCTCAGATCGGCAGGGTGTTTTTCCAGAACCGAATAAATACCGCAGTCTTCACACGCCTTGACCTTGTTGCGCACATAAACCTGCGAAGCCGGGTTTTCGCCGACCAGGATCACGGCCAGTCCAGGCTGTTTGCCCTGAGCTGTCAAAGCCTCGGCGCGCTGTTTGACTGAAATGCGAATTTGTTGGGAAAGCTGATTGCCATCGATTAAGTGTGCGGTCATGTTGGCCTTTGATAGGTACGTACGTGTAAATACAGGATTATAAGCTGCCCGGACCGTTACTTAGACACCCGTCCGAAAACAAAATTTGTCTGGTAAATCAGAGTGAAAGTTCCAATTTTTAATGTGTTTTATTTTCAGTTCAGTGAAGCAAATTTTGTTAAATAGTCACAGGAATAACACGTAATTTCAGGGATGTTCCCGGGTTCGAGATTGACAAGCAAATAGTGGAATGGTTAAATTTTTGGCATGTCTTTTTGAGCATTATCGAATGAGTGACAGGTAATCCTCAACAAACCGCATATCAGATGAACCTGTCAAACCTGGGACCAGAAACAGGAGATGGGTTATTTCGTTTGCCGTCTGATATTTATTCGCACGATAAACTTTATCTCCAGGATCACAGTATGTCTCCATCATTTCCAAATAAAACCATCCATCAGCTCTTTGAAGAGCAGGTTGAAAAATCACCAGAAAAAATTGCGCTGCGCTTTGAAGAGCAGCAGCTGACTTACCGCGAGCTCAATGTACGGGCCAATCAGCTGGCGCATTATCTGACGGCGCATCACGATATTCGTCCCGATAAGCTCATTGGTATGAGCTTTGAGCGCGGCATGGAATGCATTGTCAGCATGCTGGCCATATTAAAAGCCGGTGCTGCCTATGTGCCGCTCGATCCTGGTTATCCCAAGGAACGGCTGCAGTTCATGCTGCAGGATATCAACACGGATATTATCCTGACCAGAGAAGATCTTGCGCCGCATTTGCCTGCAACCGGTAACAACATTGTTCTGGCAGACAGGGATCTGTACAACGACTTCCCCACCTCCAACCTGCGCTCGTCAGCCGAGCCGCACCACCTTGCCTATGTGCTCTATACGTCTGGCACAACCGGCAGGCCCAAGGGGGTGATGGTTGAACACCGCAACGTTGTTCAGCTGGTTAAAGATCAAACCTATTTTGATATCAGTTCGCAGGATGTGATGGCGCAAAGCTTTGATATCAGTTTTGACATAGCAACGTGCGATATTTTTGGGGCGTTGTTAAACGGAATTACGTTATCTGTCTTGTCGCGCGAAACCACCTTGTCGAGCCAGTTGTTCAAAGCTGCCATACAGAAGAGCAGTATCACCGTTTGTTCTGTCACTTCGGCGCTTTTTGACAGGCTTGTGCTGCAGGACGCTACTTTGTTTTCCGGGTTGAATTATTTATTTGTCGGCGGCGATGTGTTGAATGGTACTGCGGTAGAAAAAATTCTCGCTGAAAAAGGGCAGCGACCCAGGGTAATTCTGAATGGGTATGGCCCCACTGAAACGACAGCCTGGGCCACAAGTTATCAGATTCCGGATGATTTTAAAGCTGAGCAACACCCCATGCCCATTGGTCTGCCGCTGCGCCATACGCAGACCTATATTCTTGACGATAACCTTCAGCCTGTTCCAAAGGGGACTGTGGGAGAGTTGGTTATTGGCGGTGCGGGCGTAGCGCGTGGCTATCTAAACCTGCCTGAAGCCACACAACAGAAATTTATTGCCAATCCTTTTGCTACCGCCGACGATAAAAAGAACGGCAGCAATCTCAGGATGTACCGCTCGGGAGATCTCGCCCGCTACAGCGCTGATGGCAACATCGAATTTATGGGCAGGCGCGATCAACAGGTCAAGATCAGAGGGTTTCGCATTGAATGCGGCGAAGTGGAACACGCCTTGTTAAGCCATGATCAAATTGCACAGGCTGCAGTAAGGGCCGTCGAACATTGTGGAGAAAAGCAGCTCGTTGCTTACTATGTGCCCAAAATAAACACGTCTGAATCTGCATGCCGAACCACGGCGCTGCAAAAGTATGGCAGTCAAGGCAGTTTGAATGGACATGACTTAAAAAAATATCTGCACACCCGCCTGCCTGAGTACATGATTCCGCAGCATTTTATCCCCCTCGTTGCGTTGCCGCTTACCGCCAACAACAAGCTGGATGTGCGGGCTCTTCCTGTACCCCAGGCATCGGTTGAGTCAAGAAGCACGCCCTATGTTGCGCCTGCGAGCCAACTGGAGGTGCAACTTGCCGCACTGTGGAGCGAAGTGCTTGAGCAAAAAAACATTGGTATTCACGATGATTTTTTTGAGCTGGGTGGAAGCAGTCTGGTAGCAATACAGCTTGTCAGTACAATCAATCAGAAATTAAACGTTGAAGTCAGTGTGCCGGATCTGTTTTATTTAAAAAATATAGAAGCCCTGGCCAAATACATAGCCCTTTCTGATTCCGGGAATTTGCAGGAAAGACAAAGACCTTGTGAAATAAATAAAGACGACGCCACTGAATCTGAAACGCTCATCCTCAGAGACTACTTTTTATCGGAATTCAAGCTCGTCTACAATGAAAGCTTTGTGATTGAACCTGACCGGCCAGTCACATTTGGGGAATTTCACGGCGCCGTGGACATGATTTTTTCGGAGTGCGAGCTACTGCATGCCAATTATTTTTGTGAGGAGGGTCGTTACTCGAGAAAAATAAACAAAAATTCTCCTGTCGTATGCGAATACGCTGATATATCGCATAGCGTGGATTCCGATGTGGAGTTTTCGGATCGAATCAATACCCTCGTAAGAAACGAATTCAATATCAGTCAGGATAAGCTCATTCGATTTTATCTGTTTAAATTGAGTGAGGGTCGGCGCAAAATTTTTGTCGTTTTTTTCCATGCATTGCTCGATGGAACATCAGTCCATCTTTTGTGCCAGAATTTTTTTCAGCTCATTGGCATGGGAGGTGGGGATCCTGTGACCACATTGCGGCATGGTGAAAAGGATGACTTTTATTTATTGGGATCTCAAATAAGAGAACACTATGAAAAAGGGAAGCGCCCGGAAGGCGAGCCCAAGGATGACAAAATCGCGTATTGGCGTGATTTTTTTAACCGGTTTGAATATTGTCCCGTCAGTCCAACGCCGGACTTCAGCAAAAGCCGGCTGGGCAATCAAGTGGCTTTTGTCATTGAAAACGATGTTAAGGAAAATTTATTGGCGTTGAGTAAACAGCTGCATATCAGTTTATTTGATGTGTTGTTCGGTTGTTTTATGCTCCTGCTAAATAAATTCACTCAACAAAACAGTATCGCGGTTCGAACCAGTATCGACGAACGGCTCTATGGACCTCAGTACACCCAAACTTTGGGTTGCTTTGTCAATAATCTCTTTTTAGGGGTAGAAATAGATGCAGATGCCACGTTGCTTGATCTACTTATCGCCAGCAAAAAGGACAAAGACCAAGCGATACGAAATGGTCTGAGTTATGACACGTTAGTGGAAAACTTCAGAGAACAAATAATCGATCTTTCGCGCATTCATTTTAATTTGGAACGAAGAGAGTCTCATGATCATGACTTCTACACCTCTCAAATTCAGGCGCATTCTGGCCAGGTTAAAAATGATCTGTTTATCGAGTTGGATGTAAAAAAGAATAAAATTTCAGGAAGGGTCGAATACAAGTCGGCGTCATTTGATCAATATTTCATTGAATCGCTGATTCAGTGCTACGCCAATATCTTAAAAAGAGTTGACCTCTTTATCAAACCGACCATTCAAGGCCTGCTGTCATTAATTGATCAGCGAAGCGCTTCAGCCAGCTTGCAGGCTCATGACATGCGCAGTGCAATTGATTTTGATGCAGAGGCGATCCTGCCGGACGATATCTATCCGGAAGACGCAGAATTCAGCCATATGGAAAACCCGCAGAATATCTTTTTGACAGGGGCAAATGGATTTTTAGGTGGCTATCTGTTGGAAGAGCTGCTCAACAAGACAACGGCAACAATCTATTGTCTGGTGCGTGCGGTGAGCAGCGTTGAAGCTGAACGTAAACTGTTGACCAGTTTAAAAGACAAATGCATATCTGTTGAATTGGCTAAACACAGAATTGTTGTTTTGCCCGGCGATCTGGCGCAACCCCGCTTTGCATTGCCGGAAGAAACTTTCGCCTTGCTAACCAAAAAAATCGACGTGATTTACCACAACGGCGCTGCGGTTAACTTTTTGTACCCTTACGAATTTTTAAAGGCAACCAATGTCGACAGTGTCAAGGAAGTGCTGCGGCTGGCAAAAACAACGAGGTTAAAGCCTGTTCACTATATTTCAACGTTGGGTGTGTTTTGTTCATTGCATTTGAAGAGATCCATTACCGTTATCAATGAAGACCAGCCGGTTGACTTTGGTGATCAATTGTTCATGGGCTATCCCGAAACAAAGTGGGTAGCAGAAAAACTGCTGGGTGAAGCCAAAAAAAGAGGGTTCCCGGTCTGTATTTACCGTTTTATGGAAGTCACCGGTCATAGCAAGACAGGATACTCCAACACAAAATCGCTGGAGATGGCTTACCTGAAAGGCTGTATCGAAATGGGTTTGATATGGGATCTGCCCATGAAAAAATACTACGAACCGGTAGATTATTTGGCACAGGCCATTGTTTATTTATCGCGACAGGCCGCTTCAACAGGTCAAAATTTTCATGTCCAAAACACAAATCCCATCAGTCAGATAGAACTGGCTGAAATTCTCAATGATCTTGGTTATCCGGTTGAATTTGCCCCTTACGACACGTGGGTGCAAAAAATAATGCAGGATTGTTGGCGCCGACTGAATATTGACCCACCCTGCCGATTGAATATTGACCCAGGGCGAGTTGCTGTTTTGTGAACCAGCAATTGTGGATAAGTCTAACAAACAGTTG
>Ga0316224_1001129_pt1 | contig 31584 bp, 23 predicted proteins | sample TBH18013metaG_FD_206254 | JGI IMG/M metagenome (GOLD analysis project Ga0316224, IMG submission 206254) | Freshwater microbial communities from Trout Bog Lake, Wisconsin, USA - TBH18013 | ecosystem: Environmental > Aquatic > Freshwater > Lake > Hypolimnion/Profundal zone | place: USA: Wisconsin... | reverse complement strand
GTCGATTTTTTCAAAGCCGTTGCGCAGTTTGTCGCGTACCACATGAATCATCCAGGCGATGAACGGCAAGGGCGCCAGCGTCACCAGGGCCAGCATGGCGTTTTCGCGCACCAGAAATGCCGCGATCATCATCAGCATGATCACGTCCGTGGCAAAATCAAGCAGATGCAAAGACAGGAACACACAGATCCGGTCGGTGCCGCTGCCGATACGCGACATCAGGTCGCCGGTGCGCTTGCCGCCAAAATACTCCAGAGACAGCCGCATCAGATGTTCATAGGTGGCAGTACGCAGGTCCGATCCGATACGCTCGGACACCAGTGCCAGAATATAGGTTCTGAGCCAGTTCAGCAGCCAGGCCAGCAGCGCCGAGCCGAGCAGTCCGCCGAGATACATGGCGACCATCGTGTTGTCGATATGTTTGGTTTCCTGATACGGAATCAGGATATTGTCCAGTATCGGACCCGTCAGATAAGGTGGCACCAGACCGGCGGCCGTACCCAGCAGGGTCAGGACGAATCCGATAAACAGGCGGCCCTGATACGGTTTGGCGAAGCGCCACAATCTGAACAGTGTTCGCGTGGAAGGCGGCGTGTGGATGACTTTGGCACAGATCGGACATTCATCCTGGTCCGGCTCCAGCGGCGCCTTGCAGCTCGGGCAGATCAGCTGATCGGCTTCTTCAACCGGTTCACCCGTGATCTGGCTGTTCTGATACAGATTGAATTGATCGACAAAACGGGTTGCCAGCAGATTCTGCGTTAACGTAAAGCGCCAGGCGCACAGCAATCCGGTTGCGTCGGTCAATTCCAGATGACCGATACCGGCGTGATCATAATGACTTAATACCAGACCCGAACGGTATTCCCAGCTTTTCCATTCGGTCTGCCCCGGAGCCAGCGACAGGATGCGCGACTCGGTGGCGATGATCATCCCCGTCTTAAAATTTAATCTGTCATCCAGGTCAACCTCAAAGGCGGTCAGTGCGTTCTCACCGGAGGTGAGCTGATTTGCTACGCGATTTGCTACGATATCTTTCCAGGAATCCTGCAGATTGGATAAAGTAAGATCTTCAGCGACTTGTTTCATTGTCATTGGTTTGAGTGCTCCAGATTGCTACCGCGGTGTGATGGTGCAATGTAAAAAGATGAAAAGATAATTGATTTCAGGCGCGCTGTTTGTCGAAGTTTGTTGAAGCCGTAGCGCGGATGGTTCAAGTTACGGTATTCTATTAGACTTATTTGCCAACGTAATTGCCAACAAAACTGTGCATCATTGCTCGAATTATTTTTTCGAGAGTATACAATACAGAAGCGATTACTGAACCGAATACTTAAATGTTATTGATGGCACGGATTTCGACGAATGCGCCGGCAGCTGAGCCGCATACCAAAATGATTAAGATGGAACTGGGTAATCCCGCCCCGATGTTGGTGAAAAAATAAATAAATGACAAACAAGAAAGAAATCAAATTTACACGCATTACGCATCTGCGTGGACCGAACATCTGGACTTATCGCCCGGTCATTGAAGTCTGGGTCGACATCGGCGAATTAGAACAATACCCTTCCAATGCCATTCCCGGATTCACCGAACGACTGACCGCCTGGCTGCCCAGCCTGATCGAACATCGCTGCGGCGTGGGTGAGCGCGGCGGTTTTATCGAACGTCTCAATGAAGGCACCTGGGCTGCACATATACTCGAACACGTGGTACTGGAATTGCAGAATCTGGCCGGCATGCGCACCGGATTCGGCAAAACCAGAAAGGCCGCCGAACCCAGTCTGTACAAGATGGCATTCCGCACCCGTCAGGAACAGGTTGGACGCGCTGCGCTCGAAGCCGGACGCGAACTGTTAATGGCCGCCATCAACGACACGCCTTTCGACCTGACTGCCAAAGTCACTGAACTGACCGATCTGGTTGATTCGCTCTGTCTGGGCCCTTCCACTGCACACATCGTCGATGCCGCCACGGCCCGCTCCATTCCCTGGATGCGCTTAAATGACGGCAATCTGGTCCAGCTTGGTTATGGCAACCGGCAGCGCCGTATCTGGACCGCTGAAACCGACCAGACCAGCGCCATTGCCGAAAGCATCTCGTCCGACAAGGACCTGACCAAATCGCTGCTCAAATCCTGCGGTGTGCCCATACCTGACGGCACGCTGGTGCACAGCGCCGAAGAAGCCTGGGAAGCAGCACAGGACATCGGACTGCCGGTGGTGCTCAAACCGTACGATGGCAATCATGGCCGTGGCGTATCACTGGATCTCAATACCGAAGTTGACGTGCATGCCGCCTTCAAACTGGCCGATCGCAAAGGCGGCGGCAGTGCCGTGATCGTTGAACAGTTCATACCTGGCAATGAACACCGGGTTCTGGTGGTGGGTAAAAAAGTGGTGGCGGTCGCTGCCGGTGAGGCCGCCTGGGTTACCGGCGATGGCAAATCCAACATCATTGAACTGGTTGAAGAACAGATCAATTCAGATCCGCGTCGCGGTCTGACCGAAGAATTTCCGCTCAACGCAATTGCGCCCCAAAACGGAGCTGAAATCATACTGGAACTGGAACGCCAGGGTTTTACGGCCTACGACATCCCGGCCAAAGATCAAAAGGTTTTAATCCAGCGTAACGGCAATGTCGCTTTTGACGTCACCGACGATATTCATCCCAGCATCGCCGCAGTGGCAACTCTGGCCGCACGGGTGGTCGGACTTGATGTGGCAGGCGTGGATCTGGTGGTGGAAGATATTTCCAAACCGCTCAGTTCGCAGCGCGGCGCCATCATTGAAGTCAATGCCGGACCCGGACTGCTGTCGCACCTGAAACCGGCCAACGGATTGCCGCGTCCGATCGGCGCGGCAATCATCGATCATCTATTTCCTGATGAAGCGTCCGGTCGGGTGCCGGTAGTGGGCGTGACCGAATCGAGCGGCTCGACCCTGATCTCTCGCCTGATTGCGCACCTGCTGTATGTCAGCGGCAAACATGTCGGTCTGGCCTGCAGCACCGGTCTGTATCTGGATCAGCGCCAGATCGATGGCAAGAATGCGATCAGCTGGGAAGCCGGTCAGCGTCTGCTGATCAACCGTTCAATCAGTGCCGCCGTGTTTGAAACCAGCAACCGGATGATACTGTCTGAAGGTCTGGTGTATGACAAATGCGCTGTCGGCGTGGTCAGTGAAATCGAACAGAATCTGAAGAATGCCCACCTCAAGGAATACTACATCACCGATGCCGACCGGATGTTCAACGTGGTGCGCACTCAGGTTGACGTAATTGTGCCTGACGGCTGTGCCGTGCTCAATGCCGACGATGAACGCATTGCCTCCATGGCCGAGCTGTGCGACGGCAAAGTGATTTTCTACAGTCTGGATCATCACCTCCCGGTTCTTGCCATGCATCGCGAGGCAGGCGAACGGGTGGTATTTGTGCGCAACAACAGCATCGTTCTGGCGCAGGGGGACAGCGATATTGCCGTCATCCCGCTGACCTCGTTGAAACCGAGCAAGGCAGCACAGCCTGCCAACGTGATGGCCGCAGTCGCGGCGGCCTGGGCGCTGCAGATTTCGCCGGAACTCATCGAGGCGGGTTTGAGAACGTTTGAATCCAACCCGAAGAAAAGCCATTATTAACTCAGATAAATAAGACAGGCTGATCCGGTTAAAACGCCGTCTACGCAATCAACAGACCTAGGACAAGAATTTTATGGAAGTTTCACGTATCCGAGCACTGCGCGGCCCCAATCTGTGGAGTCATCACACTGCCATTGAAGCGATAGTGACCTGCAATACCGACGAACTCAATATCATCAACCTGCCCGATTTCGAAACCCGGCTGCGCAGTCGCTTTCCCGAACTGAGCGCACTGCAACCCACCGGTTACCACGATGCCATACCGATTGCGCACGTGTTCGAACATGTGGCGCTCGGTCTGCAGGCCGCGGCCGGTTGCCCGATCACATTCAGCCGCACCACACCGACCGTCGAATCCGGCGTCTTTCAGGTTGTGGTCGAATATTCCGAAGAAGCAGTTGGACGGCTGGCCATTGAGCTGGCTGAACAGTTGATCAAAAGCGCGCTGGATGACAGCGAATTTGATCTTGAAAAAGCCCAGACCGATCTGCGCGAACTGGACGAAGAAGTCCGTCTGGGACCGTCTACCGGTTCCATCGTACAGGCCGCAGTCAAGCGCAACATTCCGTTTCGCCGCTTGACCGAAGGTAGTCTGGTGATGTTCGGCTGGGGCAGCAAACAGCGCCGCATTCAGGCCGCAGAAATGGATTGCACCAGTGCGATTGCCGAATCGATTGCGCAGGACAAGGAACTGACCAAAAAACTGCTCAACGCAGCCGGCGTGCCGGTACCGATGGGACGTGCAGTTGACGACGTCGACGACGGTTGGGCCGCAGCCGAAAATATCGGCTTGCCGGTCGTAGTCAAACCGCAGGACGGCAATCAGGGCAAAGGTGTCACGGTCAATATCACCAACCGTGAACAGTTCGAAGCAGCCTATGCCTCGGCCTGCGAATTTGGTGACCATATTCTGGTGGAACGTTATCTGCCCGGCGCCGATTTCCGGTTGCTGGTGATCGGCAACAAACTGGTCGCTGCAGCGCGGCGCGATCCGCCCCAGGTGGTCGGCGATGGCATCAAAACCGTCAGACAACTGGTGGATCAGGTCAACCTTGATCCGAAACGCGGTTCCGGTCACGCCACCTCACTGACCAAAATCCGCATCGACGATATCGCACTGGGCTCTCTGGCCTCACAGGGCTTCAATGCCGAGTCTGTCCCGCCCAAGGGCAAGCGTGTCAATCTGCGCAACAATGCCAACCTGTCGACGGGCGGCTCCGCCACGGATGTGACCGATGACGTTCATCCGGAAGTCGCCGCACGCGCAGTGGCTGCAGCACAGATGATCGGACTCGATATCTGCGGCGTCGATCTGGTCTGCGACGGCGTGTTGAAACCGATAGAAGATCAGCATGGCGGCATCGTCGAAGTCAATGCTGCGCCCGGACTGCGCATGCATATTTCGCCTTCGTTCGGCAAGGGACGCCAGGTCGGTGAAGCCATCATTTCCACCATGTTTGACGACGACAACGACGGCCGCATTCCGATTGTGGCAGTCACCGGCACCAACGGCAAAACCACCACGGTACGTCTGATTGCGCATTTGCTTACGGCTGGCGGACTGCGCACCGGCATGACCAATACCGATGGCGTCTACATCGAAGGTCAGCGCATCGATTCAGGCGACTGCAGCGGCCCGAAAAGTGCGCGCAACGTGTTGCTGCATCCGGATGTGGATGCCGCCGTCTTTGAAACGGCCCGCGGTGGCGTGCTGCGCGAAGGACTCGCGTTTGACCGTTGCAAGGTTGCCGTCATTACCAATATCGGCACCGGCGACCATCTGGGTCTGAATTACATCACCAGTCTGGAAGACCTGGCCGTATTGAAACGCGTCATCGTGCAAAACGTGGCGGACAATGGCTATGCGGTGCTCAACGCAGCTGACCCGGTTGTGGCTGGCATGGCACTGAACTGTCTGGGCAAAGTGATTTTCTTTGCCGCGGACCGGCACGAAGCAGTCATGGCCACGCATCGCGCCCAGGGCAACCGCGTGGTCTATGTTGATAGCGGCATGATTGTCGCTTCGGAAGGCAACTTCATCCATAAAATATCCCTGAGTCAGGTGCCGATCACGCATGGCGGCAAAATCGGATTTCAGGTCGAAAACGTCATGGCGTCGGTTGCGGCCGCCTGGGCCGTTGGTACCGCCTGGCCCGCCATCGAAGCCGGATTGCAGTCGTTTGCCAACGACACCGACAATGCGCCGGGTCGCTTCAACATGTTCACCTATAAAGGTGCCACGCTGATCGCCGATTACGGCCACAATCCGGATGCCATTTCGGCACTGGTCAGCGCAGTAGAAACCATGCCGGCCAAACGTCGCTCCGTGGTAATCAGCGGTGCCGGCGACCGGCGCGACCAGGATATCCGCCAGCAGACCGAAATTCTGGGTGCGGCCTTTGATGATGTGATTCTGTATCAGGATGCCTGCCAGCGCGGCCGGGTCGACGGTGAGGTGGTCGCCTTGTTGCGCTCCGGCCTGAAAAATGCCAAACGCACCAGGAACATCAGCGAAATCACCGGCGAATTCATCGCCATCGATCATGCGCTCAGTACGCTCAACGAAGGTGATCTGTGTCTGATTCTGGTTGATCAGGTGGAAGAATCACTGGAGCATATTGCCAAACGTATTCGCGAAGCGTAGTCAGTAATTTGACTGGGATGACAATGTAGGCTGGGATGCAATCCCAGCATTTCCAGCGGTGAAGCTGGGATTGCATCCCAGCCTATGAAGTCGTCCCAATCGGCAGATAATTCAAACCAACTACGGACTGTTCCATGAGTGGCCCAACCACAGCAATCTTAGTTGCAGACCCCGTTGCCGTATTGCTTTCTGCTGCCGGCATTCGCGCTGCCATGGCGGTACGGGAAGGGTATCAGCGCAGTGCCGGGCTCTCAGAGCGTCACCGTGCCGAACACACCAGCCGGCTGCAACAACAGCGCGATGCGGTCCAGAAGGGACAGATCGCGTTGCAGCAGCAGCTAAACGATGCTGAATCTGAATTCAACCGCCTGCTGCAGCTCGGCCAGCGGCTTGGTGCCACAGAGAAGATCCAGTCCGACCGCCCCGCCGCCACAAAAAACGATCCGGCCGGAACGCTGCTGGCCCTTCAGGTGTACAACGCTGAAATCAAAACCATCCTGATGACCCAGTTTGCCCGACAGCCGGACTGGGAAAGTGCCGAACCTGATTTCAGCAGTGCTGCCGAAACGACGGTTGCGCAGCGACTCCTTGATCGCATCAGCCATCTGGGCGCGCTGCCGCAACCGATACAGAATCTGGCAGTTCAGTTACGCCTGAACCTGCCACCACAGCGTCTGGCATTGCTGGAGAGCGAATTGCGCCGACAGGTGCAACTGCATCTGGAACAAAGTCAGCAACAAGCGGTACAGCAGGCCAGCGCACTGATACTGCGCCACACCCTCAATGAACTTGGATACCAGGTAGAGGAATTCAGCGACACCCTGTTTGTCGACGGCGGCGTGGTCCATTTCCGCCGTCACGACTGGGGTAACAATATGGTCAGACTGCGCGTGAATGACAAGACCCACGCTGTCAATTTCAATGTCGTACGCGCCGTGCAGAATGCCGGCAATGAACGTTCGGTACTCGACCACATCGCCGAAGACCGCTGGTGCGCTGAATTCCCGGCGCTGCTAAAAGCCATGGAAGCACGCGGCCTGGGACTGGACGTGACACGCCGACTGGAAGCAGGAGAGCTGCCGGTTCAGCAGGTTGACAGCGCCTTGCTGCCGACGTTTGCCGAGCCCGAATCCAGACGTGCTGACACCGCATTAAAAGCCCGCAATCTCACTGAAGAATAATTATGGCTACTCCACGCTGGCAACTTGATCTGGAACGACTGCTGGCGATCCGCTCGCAGTTTGTCATCTCGGGCAGCATTCACGACAATTTTCTGGCACAGACCGCCGGCGGACCGGCACTGGTGCCATTCATTCGCGCGCTGTGGGAATCGCTCAAAATCCGGCATTACCGGTTCCTGCTGATAGTTGATCCGACCGATGGCATCCGCGTTTATCCGGACGAAGCCGTCAATCGCGAACAGGCTGAAAAGCTGTTTGACCTGAAACTGAAAAACGGCACTCAGATCATCAGTCTGGAATCGCTTGCCGCAGTCATGAAAAACTGCGCGACGCAACGTGAGGCACGCTGTGCGCTGGTCATTGATTTTGCCTCGCGCATCAGCCGGGAAACCAGTCACCTGTCTGACAGTGAATACCGGTTTTTTATCGCTGCAGAAAAAATCGCCTTGACCGCTGCACCAGTCGTCACGCTGCAATCAATGCCAGATAAAACGCACAACCGCCCGCTGTACAACCCGGTACTGTGGCTGGTCAACCGCACCCAGGATTTGCCGGGCTGGTTCACCCTCGACAATGAACGCATCGCCAGCCTGATCATCGGCAAGCCCGATTACGAAACCCGCTACGCCAGTGCAGCGCAACTCGCAGCGCTGTTTTCCGGCTATAAGGAAGCCAGTGAATTGGCCAGAAAACAGTTTCTGGAACACTTTGCGACTGGCACGGAAGGTATGAGCCTGCTCGCCCTGTCTGACATCACCGAACTGGCTGACCGGCAGCAACTGGGCATTGCCGATATCGTTGACGCCGTGCGCTGTTATCAGCTCGGCGCGCTCGACAATCCGTGGCGCCGGGATTATCTGCGTGAAAAAATCCGCGATGCGTTGCCGGTCATTGAAGAGCGCGTCAAAGGACAGCATGCTGCTGTCGTCAAAACGCTGGATATTTTGAAACGCTCAGTCATGGGCATGACCGGTGCGCAGGCCAGAGCCAAAGGCAACCGGCCGCGCGGCGTACTGTTTTTTGCCGGACCAACCGGCGTTGGAAAAACGGAACTGGCCAAGACCCTGACCGAACTGGTGTTTGGCGATGAACGTGCCTACCTGCGTTTTGACATGAGTGAATTCGCCGAATCGCACAGCAGTGCACGACTGCTCGGTGCGCCACCCGGCTACGTTGGCTTTGATGCCGGCGGCGAGCTGACCAATGCGGTGCGCGAAAAACCGTTTTCGGTGGTGCTGTTTGATGAAATCGAAAAAGCCCATCCGCAGATTCTGGATAAATTCCTGCAGATTCTGGAAGACGGGCGCCTGACCGACGGTCGCGGTGAGACTGCCTATTTTTCCGAAACCATACTGGTGTTTACGTCCAACCTTGGTATTTTTGTCGAGGACCAGTCCGGTGCGCGTCAGCAACAGGTTAAATCCGGCGACCCTTACGATCTGGTTGAAACCAGAGTGCGTGCAGCCATTGACGACTATTTCAAATTCCAGCTGGCGCGTCCTGAACTGCTCAACCGGATCGGTGACAATATCGTGGTATTCAATTTCATTACCCACGACGTCGCACAGCGCATACTGGACGGGATGCTGAACAATATCGCGCGGCGACTGGGCGACGAATTTAAACTGCGCCTGTCGATTTCTGCTGCGGTCAAAACACAGCTGGAAGCACGCTGCCTGGCCGATTTATCGAATGGCGCCCGAGGGATCGGCAATGCGCTGGAATCAAATTTCATCAACCCGCTGTCGCGTGCACTGTTTGAGCAGAATCTGGAAGGTCGCCAGACACTGCTGGTGCGGGATTTGCAGGAACATGACCGGGTGATTGAACTCACCCTGGACCTTGGAGGATAAACGATGCCGATTACACCGCGCGAACTGGAACTGCTGATGGAAGAAGTCGAACGGGAAGATCCGATCGACTTTGCCGACCTGCCCTTTAATGACAGGGATTTGCGCAGCGTGATTTCCAATCATGTCTGCGAGATGGCCGAGGCGCTGGAAAATTTCAGCGAAGAAGACCGGCAACTGACCTTGCTGGCGGTGGCTGCCAAGCTGGTACTGGAAAACTTCGTGCTGCATCTGCGCTTGATGGTCAAGCACGGTGAACCGGTCAGCCCGGATGTGGGTGGGCTGCTGCGTGACCTGTTCAACAAGAAAAAATAGCCCGACATCCATGCAGATCAACATCAACAAGGCACATTATCCGGTCACCGTGCTGGGACCGGGACGGCGCATCGGCATCTGGATGCAGGGATGCAGGATTGCCTGCCCGGGCTGTGTGTCACAGGATACCTGGGATAAATCGATCAACCGCAGACTGTCGATTGCGCAATTGCTGGACTGGTGTCGCAAGGTAGCCGGCTCGAACGCAAACGCAGATCTGGGTGGCATCACCATTTCCGGCGGTGAGCCGTTTGATCAGCCCAATGCCCTGTCGGCCCTGCTGGATGCACTCATGGCGTGGCGCACCGAGCTCAATTCCAATCTGGACATTCTGTGCTACAGCGGCTATCCCTATGCCACGCTCAAACACAAACACGGCGCCATTCTGAGCAAACTCGATGCACTCATTCCCGAACCATATCTCGATAAACAGCCAACCACGCTGAGCTGGCGCGGTTCGGACAACCAGACACTGGAACTGCTGACTGAACGTGCGCGCAGCAAATACGCGCCATGGTCGAGCAGTCCGGCACCCCAGCAGTTGCAGGTCATGCTGGATGGACAGCAGGTATGGTATATCGGCATACCGCAGCGCGGTGACATGCAAAAACTGGAAACGCAGTGCCGCGATCAGGGTATCCTGTTCCGCCAGCCTTCCTGGCGCTCCTGAAAAAATGACGACACCAACCAATTACCGACGCTGCCCGGGCTGCGGCATGCACAATAATCCCGAGGTACTGCGCTGCGTGTGCGGCACCCTGCTGGCCGGGGTTGACCTGAGCGCCGAATCACCCGCCGAACCAGGCACAGTACAACCGCACACAACCGACGGCCTGATCTGCCCCTACCCGGATTGCGCCCAACCCAATCCACCGGGCAGCACGCACTGCCGGTATTGCGACCGGCCGATGGCAGCCGCAGCCAGCCTCGTACCCAGTCTGATCAACCTGCCGTCTGCGCTGGCCAGCCGCTACCGCATAATCGAAACCATGCCGGCCAAAGGCGCCCAGGCTGAACTGCTGGTCGTGCAGGCACTGTCTGGTGGAGAGCAACTGGTGGCCAAAATCTACCGGCACGGCATCAGGCCGAAATCCGCCGTGCAGGAACGCATTGCCCAAATCAGCAGCGCGCACCGGGTTGAGGTACTGGAATTTGGCGTCTCTGACGGCTATGCCTTCGAACTCATGGAATACTGCCGGGGCGGCTCACTGCGCGGCCTGCTGGAGCAACCCGGCTATGAGCACGGCGTGCCGGATGCCCTCGTTCAAACCATCGTCACGGAACTGGCATCAGCACTGGCAGACATCCACAGCCACGGTCTGATCCATCGCGATCTGAAACCGGAAAATATTCTGATCCGAACTGCAGAGCCGCTCGATCTGGTGCTGACCGATTTCGGTATTGCCTCATTGCTTGACATGACGCAGCGCTACACCGGCGTAGCCCATACCCTGCCCTACGCCGCTCCCGAAAGTCTGTCCGGGGTGATCGACGCCAAGGCGGATTACTGGGCACTCGGCATGATTATTCTGGAAGCCAGCACCGGCGTGCATCCTTTTAAAAACCTGTCCGACGCGGTGATTCTGCATTATCTGACCACAAAAAATATAGTCACGACCGAGGTCAACAATCCGGACATTGCCAGACTGGTGCGCAGCCTGCTGATCCGCGATCCGGCGCAACGCTGGGGTGCTGCCGAATTGCAGCGCTGGCTGAACCACGACGCCCTGCTGGCTGAACCGAAGCAGAATCAGTCCGAACAGACTTATCAGCATCCTTATCATCTGGGAGAACAGCGCTGCAATCAACCCGAACAGTTGGGTGTGGCACTGGCAAATCAGTGGGAAATGGGTATTACCGACATCATCAATGGCCAGTTGCTGACCTGGTTTCGCGACGTGCAGAAAGACCAGAATACGGTGCGACTGCTGCTGGATCTGAAGAGCCGGCCATCCACTTCGGTGGATGTGCAGCTGCTCACGCTGATCCTGCATCTGGCTCCGGGCATACCGCCGGTCTGGCAGGGGCACAGTATTGCCCTGTCAGCCATTCTGAAACAGGTCAGTGCTGCACTGCGCGGTGACGAAACAGCCGGGCAGTGGCTCAATGTACTGTATCAAAATAAAGTACTGGAAATTTATGCCGCCGCCGGCAATCAGGCCAGCGCCGATATCGTGCAACGCTGGAACAAAACCTGCGATCAGTTTGTTCCGGCCTGGGAAGCCAAAAATGAATTGCTGGTCAAAAAATCGGCCCGGCCCGATACACCTGTCAATATCGATCAGCTCATGTATGGCAACTCGCGCCTGAACCGTCCGTTTCTGGGGGCCATGCATGCCCGGATACTGGCATTCTGTTACGACAGCAACTGGGCACAACGGGTACGCCAGAGTGTGCAGACTGAACTCAGCGGTCTGGCCGTGCAATGTCCGTGGATGATGGAACTGGGTGACCCGGCCGCCATGAACCCGGTCGAACTGCTGGTGACGGAATGCCTGCTGCCGGCATTGCGCACCCTGGCGCAAAAACAGGTACAGCATGACACCGGAACCAAAGCACAGCAGATTGAAGAATGTCACAGCGCCGGCAAAAATGTCAGTGCCCTCGTCAGCCAGATTCACGCCAGCCTGCGCCGCAGCAGCCTGAACCCTGAAGACTGTGAACATCTGAAAACGCTGTGTGATGATTACTTCAGGCAGCTCGCCTCAATACGCGCTGCCGGGCGTGCTGATGTGCCGTGGATGGAAATGCGCAAGGCCGCGCTGAAACATGAGGGCAAGATGAATGATCTGATCCACAAGATCAATCAGCTCACCGTTCACAATGCCGTCAATACCGGCTGGTTTGACCGGCGCACCATCGGCTTTGGCCTGTGCGTAATGGTGCTGCCGCTACTGCCGGGACGTCGGTCGGGAGAATATCATCTCAACGGTACGCTGCTGCTGTCCGAACTTGCGATTGCCGTGCTGTTTTTTCTGTGGCGGTTTTTTCCGGTTTATCTGTGGAAGCAGCAGATTCGGGAAATCGGAGAAAAGCTGTAATCCGCTCCCGGATATCAAGCCCTGAAATAGTCAGCCAGATCTCTCGGCAGCGGATGGGTTTTCGGTGTCAGCATGAAATTTTTTATTTCGAGTTTTTTCGCCTTATCGCAGGGCAATCTGGCTAAAAACTGGGTAATCATCGATTGACTATAAACCCCGTCCGGCGGCAAATTTCCTTTGAAAAGAGTAGAAATCATCGATGAAAGGAAACAGTATCTGTCGACCTGAACACCTAATTTTTTTCCGTCAGAAATGTTATATAAGCCTCCCCTCAAATCTTTATGCAAATAAGCCTTGGTGCCCACGATAGTGCCATCTTCAAATTGCCCCATTTCACCCATCGTGTTCAGATCAAACAGGCGGACATGTCCATCAACAATACCCATATTCCCCGGTTTAATATCTCTGTGCACGATGTTTGCATGATGTAACTGGTCAAGCTGTCCGGCCAGTCTGGCAAAAGCGGCCAATGAGAACTTGAATTCTCCGGACGTGGACTGCTTACGCAAATCAGTTGGCCCAACATTTTGTGAAATAAACTGTGTTTCATTGATTCTGTATTGAGGAATAATGCAGTCAAGTTTTTTTGTGAAGATGAAGTCCAGAATTTTCCTGCTGAAGGTATTAAAGGCAGGAGGCGGTTTGGATGGATCATGTACCCGGCCCCTGTTTGTTATCGCTGGCTTCTGGTAGGTTAAACCGACATAGTCCTTATTTTGGTGGCTTAATATTTTAGAGCCACCTTTGACCGGTGGTGCATCTTCAGGTACCGGGCCCGGCAGTGCGACCCACTTTTTTTTGCCATCGCTCTGGGGCACGATGTAGCCTTCCACCCTGCCATTCACCTTTACCGCGTTGATCATTGCACCGACCCATTCTTTCGTTCCGGTCGCCAAAAATTTGCGGGCACGACACTGAATTTTTTTCGCCGCCCTGTCAGCCGTCACCTGCTCATCTTTGCTCAATGATTCAGATTTGGGATTAAAAATAAACCGATATCCCTTGAACCTTGGATCGAGCTTCACCAGGTCATCGCAATGCCGTTCAATCTGAGCGTCAGTAACATCGGCAACAAACATGCCGGAAATTATTTTCGCTGCAGCTGCTCTGGTATCTGCCGTAAAACAATAGCCTTCCATTCTCCCTACCGCCAGCAACATTCTGGCGCTCCTGTGGGCAATCCCGGTTTCTTCCCTGCCGGCTTTCACACGTCCCCGGAATTGCATCAGCGAGATGGTGACATCCTCAACCTGACTCGTGGGGCAGCTCATCACTTCCTTACTCAAAAGCTGATCCTTAAAACTGAACAACAGGTCGGCCTGATCCAGGGATGACGTTACCTGAATGCCGAATTTTTTCTGATGTTCAGGGCGAGCCAGGCGAGTCAGTTCGGTAAAATGCCTGACCTTGTCGCAGGTATTTTTTTCATTGCAGAGTTTGTTGAGTACATAAATGGCTTCGGTGACCTGTTCAGGTGCAAATCCGTCTTTGATCTGATCCCACTGAGTCACGGCCTGTTCCGTATCGAAAAATTCAAAATACAGGGGGATTTCAATGTGGAATTCTGGATTGGTTCTGTCTAAAACAAGGAACGAAGTTTTATGAGCCGCAGTGATGATCGGAATGAATGCAAAATTTGGATAGGCCAGCTTTTGCAATTCGCCAAATGCCGCTTTTGCTTTGTTGGCGTTGTCCGCTTTTTCTGCAAAGGTGAGCTGCTCAGCCTGATTGGCTTTCTCGGCCTGGACCATATCAAACAGATGTCCCAACGCGTTACGCTTGGCACCAACACCGAAACATTCCGCGATGACGTCCATCCAATCCATGGCGCGACTGATTGCGCGGTCCTTGCCCTGAACGCTGGCTGCCTGGAATCCTTTGACGACTTCAGTACGGATTATCTGAGAGAAATAGCTGTTTTTTAACGCTATCTGCATATCGTTTTTAATTTGAGATTGTCAATTTACGTAATCAGTCAGGTGATTGGGCACATTGATTTTTCGCCACTGCTGTTTGACCTGTCCTGACTTCCCTGTACTTAATTGCCCGCGCATGGTTTCACGGCAGGCGTGCCGTTGAAAATTGCGAAATTCCCTGTTCAGGCAAACCCTGTCGGGGTAGTTCAAACAGCCATTCCGGGCATATACCTGACAAAATCAATCAAGTTTGTTATACTCGCCAAATTACGTAAGGATTAACCCTTACAAGATCAGAATTTGCTCAAATTCATAATGGACAGGGGTAAAAAATGCGACTCACTACCAAAGGACGTTTTGCCGTTACGGCAATGATCGATCTGGCAATGAACCAAAAGAAAAATCCGATTACGCTGGCTGAAATCAGTGGCCGCCAGCTGATTTCTCTTTCCTACCTGGAGCAGCTGTTTGGCAAACTGCGCCGTCATGAACTGGTTGAATCGGTACGCGGACCGGGCGGCGGCTACAATCTGGGACGCGCTGCCGACAAGGTCACGGTTGCCGACATCATCATCGCCGTAGACGAACCGATTGATGCCACCCAGTGCGGTGGCAAGCAGAATTGTCTTGGAAAACACACGCCGGGCGGATCACAGTGCATGACGCACGAGTTGTGGACGACCTTAAATGCTAAAATGATCGAGTTTTTGGATTCGGTTTCACTGCAGGATCTGGTGAATCAACAGACCGAACATCTGGATGGCGCGTCACATCTGCCTGAACAAAAAACCATCGTATTGCATAACCAACATCAGCTTAATTAAGCTTCAATTTTCATTTATGAGCATCACAATGACTAACAAACTGCTGGATACTGCTACTGCACCCCATTTTCCGATTTACATGGATTATTCCGCGACCACGCCGATTGATCCACGCGTGGCGGACAAAATGATTCCGTATCTGCGCGAACAGTTCGGCAACCCGGCTTCACGCAGCCATGTCTACGGCTGGAATGCCGAGCAGGCCGTGGAAGAAGCGCGCGGCCACGTCGCTGCCCTGATCGGTGCCGATCCGCGCGAAATCGTCTGGACTTCCGGCACCACCGAGAGCAACAACCTGGCGCTGAAAGGTGCGGCGCATTTTTACAAGACCCGCGGCAAACACATCATCACCGTCAAGACCGAACACAAGGCCGTACTCGATACTGTGCGCGAACTGGAGCGTCAGGGCTTTGAAGCCACCTATCTGCAACCGCAGGACAATGGTCTGATCACGGTCGAACAACTGGCCGCTGCAGTGCGCCCGGATACCATTCTGGTGTCAGTAATGTGGGTCAACAATGAAATCGGCGTGATTCAGCCGATTGCCGAAATCGGCGAATTCTGTCGTTCAAAAAATATTATTTTTCACGTTGATGCCGCGCAGGCCACCGGCCGGGTCGAGATCGACATGGAAAAAGTCAAAGTCGATCTGATGTCGCTGACAGCGCACAAAACCTACGGCCCCAAAGGGATCGGCGCGCTGTATGTGCGACGCAAGCCACGGGTACGGCTGGAAGCCCAGATGCACGGTGGCGGACACGAGCGCGGCATGCGTTCCGGTACGCTGGCCACCCACCAGATTGCCGGCATGGGGGAAGCATTCCGCATCGCCAGACTGGAAATGAAGGAAGAAAACCTGCGCATCCTGAAACTGCGCGAGCGTCTGGCCAAAGGCCTGTCGGAAATCGAGGAAGTGTATATCAATGGCGACATGGACCACCGTGTGCCGCACAACCTCAATGTCAGTTTCAATTATGTTGAAGGCGAGTCGCTCATCATGGCGATCAAGGATATTGCCGTGTCGTCCGGTTCGGCCTGTACCTCGGCCAGTCTGGAACCTTCCTACGTATTGCGGGCTCTGGGTCGCAGCGATGAGCTGGCGCACAGCTCGATCCGCTTTACCATCGGGCGCTTTACCACCGAAGCCGAAATCGACTACGCGATTCAGTTAATGAAGGACAAAGTCGCCAAGCTGCGCGAACTCTCGCCGCTGTGGGATATGTACAAGGACGGCATTGATATTTCATCGATTCAATGGGCCGCACATTAATCAGGTTTATCCGGCATCAAGTTGATGCCAATTAAGGAGAAGTAACATGGCATATTCAGAAAAAGTGTTGGATCACTATGAAAATCCGCGCAATGTCGGCGCTTTCGAAAAAGGCGATGAATCGGTCGGTACCGGCATGGTCGGTGCGCCGGCCTGCGGCGACGTGATGAAACTGCAGATCAAGGTCGGCGAAGACGGCATTATTCAGGACGCCAAATTCAAGACTTACGGTTGCGGCTCTGCCATCGCTTCGTCGTCACTGGTGACCGAATGGGTGAAAGGCAAAACACTGGATCAGGCGCTGGATATCAAAAACACCCAGATTGCTGAAGAACTGGCTCTGCCTCCGGTCAAAATCCACTGTTCGATTCTGGCCGAAGACGCCATCAAGGCAGCAGTACTGGATTACAAAACCAAACACGCAACCGCAGCATAAATAAAGTTCGAAAATTATGGCGATTACCCTGACAGAAAAAGCAGCACGCCACGTCACCCGTTACATGGAGCGACGCGGCAAAGGCATCGGCCTGCGCTTCGGCGTGCGCACCACCGGCTGTTCCGGCATGGCCTACAAGCTGGAATACGTTGATGAAGTCGGACCGGACGATGAAGTATTTGAATCGCACGGCGTGAAAGTCTTTGTTGACCCGAAAAGCCTGGCCTATATCGACGGTACCGAACTTGATTTTGCCCGTGAAGGATTGAATGAAGGCTTCAAATTCAACAATCCGAACGTGAAAGATGAATGTGGATGCGGCGAAAGCTTCCGCATTTAACGAGGCCTGATGCAAAATCACTTTGAGTTATTTCAGATGGAACCCGGTTTTGATATCGACTTGGCGCAGCTCGATGCTGCCTATCGACAAATTCAGGCCAGAGTTCATCCGGACCGGTTCGTCAGTGCCGGCAGCGCCGAACAGCGCGTTGCCATGCAGTGGGCCACGCGTGCCAATGAAGCCTATCAGACGTTAAAGAATCCGATGCAACGTGCCACCTATCTGTGCGAACTCCATGGTGTGGCGCTGCAGGCCGAATCGAATACCGCCATGCCGGCTGCGTTTTTGATGCAGCAGATGGAGTGGCGTGAAGAACTCGATGACGCAAAAAAGGATGCAACCGCACTTGAACGACTGGAACAGGAAGTACAGAAGGCACATGACGCTCAGCTCAGGCACATCGCCAAAAGTCTGGGGGTACCGGATTATGAGCAGGCTGCGCAATCAATACGACAGCTGATGTTTCTGGAAAAATTTCGCGAAGATCTCGACCATGCCTTCGACCACCTGACCTGACAATTAATCACACACATATCCCATGGCATTACTTCAAATTTCCGAACCCGGCATGTCCACCGCCCCGCACCAGCACCGTCTGGCCGTGGGGATTGATCTGGGCACCACCAACTCGCTGGTGGCGACCGTGCGCAACAGCGTCCCGGAAATTTTAAGCGACGATGAAGGCCGCGCCCTGTTGCCCTCGATCGTGCGCTATTTGCCCAACGGTCATGCCCATATCGGTTTCAAGGCGCAGGCCGCTCAGACCTCCGATCCGAAAAACACCATTCTGTCGGTGAAACGCTTCATGGGTCGCGGTCTTAAAGATATCGCCTACGCTGAAAACCTGCCCTACGATTTTCTGGATACGCCCGGCATGGTGCAGATCCAGACCGTGGCCGGCATTAAAAGTCCGGTGGAAACCTCGGCGCAGATTCTGGCCACGCTGCGCCAGCGCGCCGAAGATGCGCTCGGCGATGAACTGGTTGGTGCCGTCATTACGGTACCGGCCTATTTCGATGACGCACAACGTCAGGCCACCAAAGATGCTGCCAAACTGGCCGGACTGACCGTGTTGAGGTTACTCAATGAACCGACTGCCGCAGCAATTGCCTACGGCCTGGACAATGCGTCAGAAGGCATTTATGCCGTTTATGATCTGGGCGGTGGCACCTTCGACATTTCCATTTTAAAAATGAGCAAGGGCGTCTTTGAAGTCATGGCGACTGGCGGCGACTCGGCGCTTGGCGGCGATGATTTTGACCACCGGTTGCTGTGCTGGATCAGCGAACAGGCCAAACTGGCACCGCTGTCGGACCTTGACACCCGCCTGTTGATGGTCAAGTCGCGCGAAGTCAAGGAACTGCTGTCGTCCAAGGCCGAAACCCAGATCGACGCCACGCTGGGTTCTGGTGAACACATCCACCTGACCATTTCGGCGGAAGATTTTGCCGACATGACGAAACACCTGATCCAAAAAACCATCCAGCCCTGCAAAAAAGCGTTGCGCGACGCGGGTCTGCAGATTGACGACATTGACGGCGTCGTACTGGTCGGCGGTGCGACACGCATGCCGCAGGTCAGAAAAGCGGTCGGTGCCTTTTTCCAGACCACACCGCTGTCCAACCTCGATCCGGACAAGGTCGTGGCACTGGGTGCGGCGATGCAGGCCAATCTGCTGGCCGGCAACCGCGCCTCCGGTGACGACTGGCTGCTGCTGGATGTCATTCCTCTGTCACTCGGCATAGAAACCATGGGTGGTCTGGCGGAAAAAGTCATCCCGCGCAATTCCACCATTCCCTGCGCACGGGCCCAGGAATTTACCACTTTCAAAGATGGTCAGACCGCGCTGGCAATTCATATTGTGCAGGGTGAGCGTGAGCTGGTCAGTGACTGCCGTTCGCTGGCACGCTTCGAGTTACGCGGCATTCCGCCCATGGCCGCCGGTGCGGCGCGTATCCGCATCACTTATCAGGTTGACGCCGACGGCCTGCTGTCGGTGTCGGCACGCGAACTACGCTCCAACGTCGAAGCCTCGATCACCGTCAAACCGTCGTATGGTCTGGATGATGAAGCCATCACGCGCATGCTGCTGCAATCGCACGGTACCGCCGAAGCCGACATGCTGGTGCGTGCGCTCAAGGAACAGCAGGTTGAGGCGCAGCGTATTCTGCTGGCCACGGGCTCGGCGCTGGCCAGTGATGCGGCATTGCTCAGTGACAGTGAGCGCACCGACATTGCCGCGCTGATTGCTGCGCTGGACAACTGCGTCAATGGGTCGGATCGCAACGCCATTGAAGAAGCGATTAGCCAGTTGTCCAAAGGCACCGAAGAATTCGCTGCCAGACGCATGGATAAAAATGTGCGCACTGCCCTGACCGGAAAATCCCTGGAACAATTTACCTAAGAACTGCCATGCCCCAAATTATCGTACTCCCCCATCAGGAACTGTGCCCGGACGGCGCGGTACTGGAAGCCGAAAGCGGCGCCTCGTTATGCGAAACCCTGCTCAACAATGACATCGCAATTGAGCATGCCTGTGAAATGTCCTGCGCCTGCACCACCTGCCACATTGTGGTGCGCGAAGGCTTTGCCAGCCTCAATCCCTCGACCGAAGACGAGGAAGATCTGCTGGATGCGGCCTGGGGACTGGAATCGACTTCAAGACTGTCGTGTCAGGTCCGAATGAGTAATGAAAATATCGTTATTGAAATACCAAAATACACGATTAATCACGCGCGCGAAAATCACTGATTTGATTTGGGACAATCCCGCCTGACCATACTTCAGTATGATCATTCCAGATTTTCAACGTGACTGGAAGCGACGGTTGCAATACCATTGCAACATCGCTGACTCGGCCAGCGACAAATCCAAATTATTACAAGACAAGCAACATCAAAACGCACGGCGCATCCAATCAAGGGACACTAATGAACACAACCAACGACGCTTTTATCAAAGCCAGCCACATCGCTCCCCAGGAAATCACAACAATCGTCCTGCAGGAAAAATATTGCAAGGGCAAGGAAAGCACCGAACTCGACGTACAGAAACGGGTAGCCAGGGGACTGGGCCGCGATGAAAAGCAGCAGGCCGAATTTCTGCACACCCTGCAGGCCGGTTTTGTTGGTGGAGGCCGTATCATGTCGGCCGGCGGCACCGGCATCGCCGCCACGCTGATCAACTGTTTTGTTCAGGAAGTCAACGACAGCATTTCCGATCCGAATCCCCTGAAACCGGGTATTTACGACGCACTCAAGCAGGCTGCCGAAACCATGCGCCGCGGTGGTGGTGTCGGTTACGATTTCTCCAAAATCCGTCCCAAAGGCGCGTACGTCAAGGGAACGCAGTCGATTGCCAGCGGTCCGCTGTCGTATATGTATGTATTTGACCAGTCGTGTTCGACCGTTGAATCAGCCGGTTCACGGCGCGGTGCCCAGATGGGTGTGCTGCGCGTCGATCATCCCGATATTGAAGCCTTCATCCACGCCAAAGATGGCCTGCAGGTCAGCGAGCTGCCGCTCGGTGACGACATGAAAAAAAATCTGCAGGAAGCGATGATCAGCAATTACAGCTTCGCAGAAAAAATGCGCCAGGGTTTTACCAAACTGCGTAATTTCAATATCAGCGTGGCCGTCACCGATGGCTTCATGGAAGCAGTCGGCGCAGACGGTGACTGGGAACTGGTGCACAAGGCACAGCCGGACGCTGCCTCGTTTGCCGACAGTTTCCAGCGCGCCGACGGTTTATGGGTGTACCGCACCATCAAGGCCCGCCACCTGTGGAACCAGATCATGGCCAGTACCTATGACCATGCCGAACCGGGCGTCCTGTTCATCGACAAAATCAATCGCGACAACAATCTGTCGTACTGCGAAATCATTGAAACCACCAATCCCTGCGGCGAACAGCCACTGCCATCGTACGGCTGCTGCGATCTGGGCTCGACCATTCTGACCCGTTTTGTACACAATCCGTTTACCGAACAGGCCAGTTTTGACTGGGAACAGTTTGCCAAAGTGGTGCGCGGTGCCGTCCACATTCTGGACCGGGTGCTCGATGTTACGTTGTGGCCAATTCCTGAACAGCAAAACGAAGCGCAACAGAAACGCCGCATCGGTCTGGGATACACCGGACTGGGCGACACACTGGTGATGCTGGGTCTGCGTTATGACAGCGATGCCGGACGCGCCATGGCCGCAAAAATTTCCCAGGCCATGTGTCATGAAGCGTATCGCGCTTCCATCGATCTGGCCAAAGAATTCGGTCCGTTCCCCAAATTCGATGCAGACCAGTATCTGGCCAGCCCGCGTTTTGCCTCGCGCCTGCCGGACGATATCAAGGCGGATATCAAGAAGCACGGTATCCGCAATTCGCACCTGCTGTCGATCGCCCCCACCGGTACCATCAGCATGGCGTTTGCCGACAATGCATCGAACGGTATTGAACCGCCCTTCTCCTGGACTTACAACCGCAAGAAACGCGAACAGGACGGCACTGAAAAAACCATCCGCGTGGTCGATCATGCGCTGCGGGTGTATGAACATCTGTATGGTCCGGTCACCGACTACAAAAAACTGCCTGAGTGTTTTGTCAGCGCACTGGAAATTTCGGCACAGGATCACATGAAAATGTGCGCCGCCGTTGCGCCCTTTATCGATACCGCCATTTCAAAAACCGTCAACGTGCCGGCCGATTATCCGTTCAACGACTTCCTCGATCTGTACACCAGCGCCTGGAAGGCCGGTCTGAAAGGTATCGCCACCTTCCGTCCCAACTACGTACTTGGCTCAGTACTGTCACTCGAACCCAGTGCACCGGTCAATGTCGCACCGAACGATCTGGAACTCAATGATCCGGATCGCCGCATCGTGCTCAAGGAAGTGCCGCAGCCGGCACTGGCCAGTCTGCGCTGGCCCGGTCGTCCGAAAATCCCGAACGGCAATCCGAGCTGGACTTATCTGGTTGAACATCACAAGGGCGATTTTTCCATCGTCATCGGTCAGGTCGAAAATGGTTCCGGTCATCCGTTTGAAATCTGGGTGAACGGCAACGAACAGCCGCGCGTACTGGGTGCCATCGCCAAAACCCTGTCGATGGATATGAGAACGGGCGACCCGCAATGGCTGAAGATGAAACTGGAATCGCTGGCCAAAACCGGTGGTGACGATGGCTTTGAACTGATGATCGGTGAAGAAATGATTTTCGCGCCGAGTCTGGTAGCCGGTCTGGCCAAAATCATTCAGCGCCGCCTGCAGGATCTGGGCGTGTATGAAACGGACGCACCAAGTCCGATGATTGCCGCGCTGTTCTCCAAAAAAGAACCGAAATCCGGTACTGACGGCACCATGAGCTGGTCAGTGGATATCAAAAATCCCTCCACCGGTGACGATTTCCTGATGATCGTCAAGGAATGCCGACTGCCGAACGGCCGCCTGCAACCCTACTCGGTCTGGCTGGCCGGTGACTATCCGAAAGTCATGGACGGACTGACCAAGCTGCTGTCCATGGACATGCGTGTGATCGACCCGGCCTGGATCGGCGTCAAGTTGCGCAAGCTGCTGACCTTCTCCGAACACCGCGGCGATTTCCTGGCCAAGGTACCGGGCTCGGAAAAACAGCAATCCTATCCGTCCACGGTCGCCTATATGGCAACCCTGCTGTTGCACCGCTTTGAACTGCTCGGCATCCTGAACAAGGAAGGTATTCCTGTGGAGCAGATGGGCGTACTGGATAAACCGGGCAGCGACAAACCCGCCGTGGCGCCTGCCTCGGTTGCAAAAACGAATTACGTCAAGACCAACAAGAAATGCCCTGAATGTAATGTGTATGCCGTGATCAAGCGGGATGGGTGTGATTTCTGTACCAACTGTTCGGCGATTGGGTCTTGCGGGTAAGAAAACGTTCAATTATCCAAAATTATCATGGATCTGTATAATTATACAAAGCCTGTATAATTTTGGATAATGCGCATGAATCTCACTGAACTCTGGCACTTTCATCGTCCGGCACTGGCGAAAACTTATCTCGACACACTCAATGCCGGCCTGGTAACTTCAACAACCATTTTCGCCCCGCGCCGGGCCGGAAAAACCTCATTTCTTCGAAAAGATTTAACGCCAGCGGCACAGGCTGCGGGTTATACCGTTGTTTATGCCGATCTCTGGCAGACAAAATTATCGCCGGGTATTTCTCTGGTGAATGCAATGGAGCAGGCACTGGAACAGAAAACGGCGTTTCAAAGTTTGACGGCCAAACTGAAAGTGCCGGTCAAAAAACTCAAGGCAAGTGCGGAAATGGCAGGATCGAAGGTGGAGGGCGAGCTGGAATTTGGTAGCGACACCAAAACCAGGCAAACGGAAATCGCCTTGAAAATCGACGCGTTGATGGCGCTGCTGTGCAAAAAAAAGCCTGTATTGCTCCTCATCGACGAAGCCCAGGAATTGGCAAAAACGACGGAAAATGAAGCGGTGGCAGCGGCCCTCCGCACTGCCATCACCAAAAATCAGACACGTTTGCGCGTCGTATTCACCGGCTCATCCAGAACGCAACTGGCGCATGTTTTCTCCAATTCGGATGCACCACTTTATTCTACCGGGGCAGCCATCGTTGATTTTCCTCTGTTGGACCGCAACTTCGTTGAATACATTGCAGAAAAATTTGAAGCTGCAACCAATCGAACACTGCCCATTGAAAGCGCCTGGCAAGCTTTTGTTCAATTTAAACAGCAGCCAGAACCGTTCTTGATGGCAATTGTTGACATGGTGCTCAATCCCTCCAGATCGGTTGACGATGCCATGGCAACGGTCAACGACAAGCTCGCCCATTCAGACAATCATGAAGGGGCCTGGTCAGCACTGGATGCAACTCAGAAAGCGCTGGTTCGCATGCTCGCCAATGATGCTTTGCTTCAACCCTTCAGCAAAGCCACGCTGTCGGAATTGCGGCAGATAATAGGCATTGATTCATTGAAAACGACCCATATTCAACGCGCAATGTCGAATCTGGAAAATATCGTCGTTAAATCACCACGCAACACCTATGAGTTTGAAAATGAAGCTTTTGCACATTGGGTCAGGAGACTTTCTGATTAATCAGCGATAGGAAAATGTCCAAAAAACTTGCTCTGGACAACAACAAATCTGGCAAATCACAGTTTTACGGTTTACTATACAAATTCCCAACGGTAATTTTTTCACACTACCGTAACAAAAATAACAACATTTCCTTAAAAACTATTAATCCAACGATGATTATTGACGAGATGTCAAAACAGACCCGTTATCAGCATTATAAAAATCTCGTCCATTACCTGCGAGGCATGTCATTACGCACGGCAATTATTGCTGCGGTATTTTTCGGCCTGATCGGTTCCGCCGTCTTCCTCATTCCCTACAACATCAACTCGATCGATGACAGTGCCCACCAAAAGCAGATTGCCGACCACGAGCGTCTGGTGAATATTCTGGCGGTGATTCAGAGCGAACCACTGTGGCAGATCACCCCGGAAATCGCGCGCACTTCCAGTGAAGTGGTGTATTCCGACATGCGGATATCATCGATTGAAGTTTTCAGCCTGCCGGATCATAAAAAATTCCTGTCGCTGTCGCGTAAAGAGTTGCAGCAGGGGCCGTTTTCAACCCTGATCCGGCCAATCCGCCATGATGACAAAGTCATCGGCATGGTGGAACTGACCATGTCGGATGATCTGCTGATCGCCGAAGAACATACTGCCTTCATTCGCTATATCCTCACGGCGCTGTTTTCTTTCATTATTGCCGTGGTCATGATCATTTATGTGCTGCAAAAGCGCCTGGTGGAACCGATCAAAGGGCTGGTCATGGAATCCGAGCGACTGTCCAATGGCGAACTGTCCAATCCGATCCTGCTCGACCGCAGCGATGAAATCGGCCATCTGGCCGAAACCATGGAAGCCACCCGACAGGCGCTGGCGCGCACCTTTTCCGAACTGGAAATCAAAAACAACCAGCTCACCGATTATTCCAACACGCTGGAAACCAAGGTCAGGCTGCGCACCGCCGAGCTGGAAACGGCGCTCGATAACGTCAGCACCGCGCATCAGGAACTGACCCGGGTGGAACGCATGGCGTCGCTCGGTTCCATGGTGGCCGGTGTGGCGCATGAACTCAATACGCCAATCGGCAACTGCCTGCTGGTGGCCAGCACGCTGGAAGCTGAAGTCAACAAATTTGCCAGAAACTTCAGCGGTGGCGTCGGCATGCGCAAGTCCGATCTGGAAAAACTCATGACCTGTGCCACCGAATCGAGCACCCTGCTGCTGCGCGGTCTGAATCAGGCGGCCCATCTGGTGGGTGACTTCAAACAGGTCGCCGTTGACCAGTCCAGCGCCCAGCGCCGCAAATTTGATCTGCAGACCATGATGATGGAACTGACCTCGCTGCTCATGCCGGGTTTATCCAAGACACCGTACCTGCTGGTGCTGGACATTCCTGCCCATATCGAACTGGACAGCTTCCCCGGACCGCTGGGCCAGGTATTCACCAATCTGATCAACAATTCGGTCACGCATGGCTTTAATGACCGCAATTTCGGCAACATGCGCATCAGCGCCAGGCTCACCGGTGAGAGTGTCAAAATGATTTACAGCGATGACGGTTATGGCATCCCGACCGAAATACTGCATCGCATTTACGAACCGTTTTTCACCACCCGGTTCGGTAAAGGTGGCAGCGGGCTGGGACTGTCCATCACCTATAACATTGTGACCAATGTGCTCGGCGGTGAAATCATGGCCGAGAGTGAAGCCGATCAGGGCAGCATTTTCACCATTACCATTCCACTGGTCACGCCGAATATTGATGAAAGCTCTGCGCAAGGTACCGAAAACCTGATTTCATAACAAATTATCATTAGAACACCCTTCAATACACTGAAAAAAATTGGCATAGATACTGCCGTCCGGTTTCTCACCGATAACTGATGCTGTACAATCGCGCATGCTCAACGCACTGACTCACCTCAGTGCGTTCTCCATTTCAACCAGCCCAGAATTTCACATGCGCCAATATCTCGATTTAATGCGTCACGTCCAGCAGCACGGCACCACCAAAACGGACCGGACCGGTACCGGTACCGTGTCGGTGTTCGGATATCAGATGCGTTTCGACCTGTCGGAAGGCTTTCCGCTGGTAACCACCAAAAAACTGCATCTGAAATCCATCATTCATGAACTGATCTGGTTTTTAAACGGTTCGACCAATATCGCCTATCTGAAAGAAAACGGCGTATCGATCTGGGATGACTGGGCTGACGAGCAAGGCAATCTGGGACCGATATACGGCTACCAGTGGCGCAACTGGCCTACCCCCGATGGCGGGCACATTGATCAGATCAGCCAGGTCATGGAGCAGATCAACAACAATCCCGATTCGCGCCGCATGATCGTCTCGGCCTGGAACGTCGGTGACATCCCGCAGATGAAACTGCCACCCTGCCACGCTTTTTTCCAGTTTTATGTCGCCGATGGCAAGCTGTCGTGTCAGCTGTACCAGCGCAGTGCCGATATTTTCCTGGGTGTACCGTTCAATATTGCCTCGTATGCGCTGCTGACTCACATGATGGCGCAGCAGGCCAATCTGGAAGTGGGCGACTTCATCTGGACCGGCGGCGACTGCCACCTGTATTCAAACCATATGGAACAGGTCAATCTGCAACTCTCACGCGCACCACTGGCATTGCCGCAACTGGTCATCAAGCGCAAACCGGCTTCGATTTTTGAATATCGCTACGACGATTTTGAGATCGACAAATACGAGTTTTACCCCCACATCAAGGCACCGGTCGCGGTGTAGATGCAGACATGACAAATTTGAGCATCATCGTCGCGTATGACGAACACTACGGCATTGGCATCAACAACGCGTTGGCCTGGCACGTCTCCGAAGACCTGATCCGTTTCAAGCAGATCACAACCGGACACACCATCATCATGGGTCGCAAAACCTATGAATCGATCGGCCGGCCGTTGCCGAACCGGCGCAATATCGTTCTCACGCGCCAGAGCGACTGGCACCCTGAAGGTATCGAGATCGTGCATAACCTGTCTGACGCCGTGCAGCTCGCCGGTGCTGACCAGGCGTTTATCATCGGCGGTGCCCAAATTTATGCGCAGGCCCTGCCGCTGTGCAAAACACTGCTGGTCACAGAAATTCATCATGATGCGCACTGCGACGCGTTTTTCCCGGTACTGGATAAAAGCAGCTGGCGCGAAGTCGATCGCGTCACACGGCATTCCGAAAAAAACGGCTTTGACTATGCGTTTGTAACCTATCAAAAAATCCAATCTGAAGGAGTTCACCATGGCTGAAGAATTTGAGGTGCACGGCCCGCACGACCACGAACTGGAACACGCCGGCCACGGCGGTGACGACTTTTCCAGCAAGATCGCCGTGATGACGGCAATCATGGCCACCCTGGGTGCAATTTTCGGCTTTCAGGCCGGCTCAACCCAGAACGATGCTGCCATGTTTAAAAACGAAGCGGCAATCGTCAAAACCGATGCGTCGGACAAATGGAATTTTTATCAGGCCAAATCCAACAAGCAGAATCTGGCGGAGCTGGCGCTGACCCTGCCCGGCACGGACAAGGAAAAATATCAGGCGGATATAACACGCTATAAATCCGAAAAGGAAGAAATCAAAAAACAGGCCGAAGAACTCGACAAGACTTCCAAAGAATGGGAAGAAAAATCAGAACATATTCTGCATCAGCACCACCGCTGGGCCCAGGCCATGACGGCGCTGCAGATTGCCATTTCCCTGGCCGCCATCACCTTGCTGACCAGAAAAAAATGGATGCAGTTCGGTTCATACGGCGTAGCCGGTATCGGGCTGATTCTGGCGATCTGCGCCTGGATGCAGCTGTAAATTTACCCTTAACATACATTGATTTTCAAGATGAATAAACTGAATGCCTTATTGTTGTGCGCACTGTGTGGACTGACGCAAATTGTCGCGGCGCAGACTGCTGATTTTGTCGAACTGATTCCAACGCCCTATCTGCAAAAAGATTTGACCGCCACCGCCGGACTGGGCATCGTCACGCTGCCCAAATATGCCGACGGCAGCAAGCAGGAAATCTTGCCCCTGCCGGTGCTGGATCTGGAATGGAAAAGCGGTGTGTTTTTCAGTTCGGTTTCCGGTTACGGTTATAACTTTTCGCAAAACCCGAACTGGCAATATGGCGTGCGGCTAGGACTGATCATGGATCAGGAACAGTCGGCCACAAATAAGAACAGCGGCCCGGGCAATACCCGCACCAACCTGGCTCCCGGCGTGTTTGGCAATTATCTGGTTGATGGGCATTATGCGATCCTGACAGCGATCACCAGCGGCGGCGGCATCGGCAAGCAGCATGACGGCACGCTGGTCAGTATCGGTGGCCGGTATATCTACCAGCCCGATTTTGACAACCGGTACTACGCGATTGTTTCCACCACCTGGGCCAATCTGCATTACATGCAGGATTATTACGGCGTCTCCCAGGCGCAGGCGGCCGAATACAATATGCCTGAATATGAAACCAGCGCCGGCATGCTGAAAGTCAAACTGGCGTTTGGCTGGAACCACGTCATTGACAAAAAATGGTCAGTGCTGACCGGTGGTTCACTGACCCAGCCGCTCGGTGCTGCCAGTTCCAGCCCGCTGTCTTCCGACAAAATTCAGGTCGTTGCGTACACTGCGGTGTACTACAAGTTTTAATTTTTTACGCGCAGGTGCACGGCCTTATTGGAGATCAGCATGAAATTCCGTTTCCCCATCGTTATCATTGACGAAGACTTCCGCTCTGAAAATACCTCCGGCCTGGGGATCCGCGCGCTGGCGCAGGCCATGGAAGCCGAAGGCATGGAAATACTCGGTGTGACCAGCTATGTCGATCTGGCCCAGTTCGCGCAGCAGCAATCACGCGCCTCGGCGTTTATCCTGTCGATCGATGATGAAGAATTCGGCGGCGGCAGCCCGGAAGAAATTGATTTCGCGCTGGTGTCGCTGCGCGCCTTTGTCGAAGAAATCCGCTACAAGAATTCCGACATCCCGATTTATCTGTACGGTGAAACTCGCACGTCGCGCCACATCCCCAATGACATTCTGCGCGAACTGCACGGCTTCATTCACATGTTTGAAGACACGCCCGAATTCGTGGCGCGCCATATTATCCGCGAAGCCAAATCGTATCTGGATGGCCTGGCCCCGCCGTTTTTCCGCGCCCTGGTCAATTACGCCAATGATGGTTCGTACTCATGGCACTGCCCGGGCCATTCCGGCGGCGTGGCATTTTTGAAGTCACCGATCGGCCAGATGTTCCATCAGTTCTTCGGTGAAAACCTGCTGCGCGCCGACGTGTGCAATGCGGTGGAAGAACTCGGGCAACTGCTCGACCATACCGGTCCGGTGGCCGCCTCGGAACGCAATGCCGCACGCATTTTCAATGCCGACCACTGCTACTTCGTGACCAACGGCACCTCGACGTCCAACAAGATGGTATGGCATTCGACTGTGGCCGACGGCGATATCGTGGTGGTGGACCGCAACTGCCACAAATCGGTGCTGCACTCCATCATCATGACCGGTGCCATCCCGGTATTCCTGATGCCGACCCGCAATCACCTGGGCATCATCGGTCCAATTCCGCTGTCGGAATTCACGATGGAAAACATCCGCAAAAAAATTGAAGCCAACCCGTTTGCCCGCAATGCCAAAAACAAGCAGCCGCGCATTCTGACCATCACCCAGTCGACCTACGACGGCGTGATCTACAACGTGGAAACGCTCAAAAACATGCTGGATGGCCAGATCGACACGCTGCACTTTGATGAAGCCTGGCTGCCACATGCCACCTTTCATTCGTTTTATCAGGATATGCATGCCATCGGTCAGAACCGCCCCAGGCCGAAAGAATCAATCATCTTCTCGACCCAGTCTACCCACAAGCTGCTGGCCGGTCTGTCGCAGGCTTCGCAGATTCTGGTGCGCGACGCCGAGAACAACAAACTGGACCGCGACCGCTTCAATGAAGCGTACCTGATGCATACCTCCACCTCGCCGCAATATTCGATTATCGCTTCCTGTGACGTGGCAGCGGCCATGATGGAAGCACCAGGCGGCACGGCACTGGTGGAAGAATCGATACTGGAAGCACTGGATTTCCGGCGCGCCATGCGCAAGATTGACCTGGAATGGGGTCAGGACTGGTGGTTCCAGGTCTGGGGACCCAATGAACTCAGCGAAGACGGTATCGGTTCACAGGAAGACTGGATCATCCATGCCGACGATGACTGGCACGGCTTCGGCAGGCTGGCGCCGAATTTCAACATGCTCGACCCGATCAAGGCCACCATCATCACGCCCGGCCTGTCACTGGAAGGCAAGTTCGCCGAGTCCGGCATTCCCGCATCCATCGTCACCAAATATCTGGCCGAGCACGGTGTGATCATCGAAAAATGCGGGCTGTATTCGTTCTTCATCATGTTCACGATTGGTATCACCAAAGGCCGCTGGAACACGTTACTCACGGCACTGCAGCAGTTCAAGGATGATTACGACAAGAACCAGCCGATGTGGCGCGTACTGCCGGAATTTGTGGCCAACAATCCGCGCTATGAAACGGTTGGACTGTTCGACCTGTGTCAGCAGATCCATGAAACCTATCAAAACCATGACGTGGCGCGGCTGACCACGGAAATGTATTTATCCGACATGGAACCGGCCATGAAACCCTCGGACGCCTTTGCCAAAATGGCGCACCGTGAGATTGAACGTGTTTCCATTGATGATCTGGAGGGGCGTGTCACCGCGATTCTGCTGACGCCTTATCCGCCGGGCATTCCATTGCTGATTCCCGGTGAATGCTTTAACAGAACCATCGTCGATTACCTGAAATTTGCGCGCGATTTCAACCAGCAGTTTCCCGGTTTTGAAACGGATGTACATGGCCTGGTGACGCGGGTGGAGAATGGCGTTAAGAAGTACTTTGTGGATTGTGTCGTAGGCTGGGATGCAATCCCAGCATCAACGGTTGAAATGCTGGGATTGCATCCCAGCCTACGAAGCATCCCAGCCTACGAAGCATCCCAGCCTACACAGACTTGAGA
>Ga0316224_1001119_pt1 | contig 31738 bp, 32 predicted proteins | sample TBH18013metaG_FD_206254 | JGI IMG/M metagenome (GOLD analysis project Ga0316224, IMG submission 206254) | Freshwater microbial communities from Trout Bog Lake, Wisconsin, USA - TBH18013 | ecosystem: Environmental > Aquatic > Freshwater > Lake > Hypolimnion/Profundal zone | place: USA: Wisconsin... | reverse complement strand
TAGGAATTTGTTTTTGAAATTCCCTTTTTTTTCGACTTCCCTTTCAGAAGTTTAGCGGGTCAATCATCATCCTTCTTTTTCTTTTCCAATATCACAAAAGCGCTGTGTTTTGGGGCGGGCATTACCGAATTTTCGCCTTTTACCGATTTCCAGATCACTTCGTTCAGGTCAAGGTCGGGTGCGGCGTCTTCTTTGGTCAGGTTGAATGATTGGGAGCGTTTGCTGCTCTCATTTACGGCGATATTACGTTGTTCCAAATCAACCTGCGCTGGTTTTACAACGTATGGCGTTAAATCAGGTTTGCCGGTGAAACAATTGTATAATGGCGTAGCGGCGGCATCGTACTGGCTCATGGGCGGCAGGCCCAGTATCAGCTCTATGGTTCGCAACACACCCGATGTTGAATACATATCATGAACCGCGACATTGCGCTTCACATAAGGTCCGGCCAAAAATACCGGCGAACGGTGGGCATCCACATGGTCGGGACCGTTTTGAGCGTCATCCTCCAGAACAAAAACTACAGATTCTTTCCAAATGGAACTTTTTGAAAGGTGCTCTAAAAACTGCCCAACGGCCAGGTCATTATCGCCAACGGCTGCTGTAGGTGATATAGCGCCCTTGTGCTGCCCACTGGTATGATCGTTGGAGATGCGCACTGAATTAAATTGCGGAACGGCATTAATAGCCAGCAGCGAATCAAAATCATGCGCCCAAATTGCCACGCGTTTCACATCCTTAAAATCAAGATCGAAACCCGGCGAATGTTTGCAATAATGGCCCAGCAATGATTTTAAGCTGGCTTTGCCGGTGGGCCCATCTTCCACAAATTCGCCATAAGTGCGATAGCTAACCCCGGCGCGTTTGCAATAGTCCCATATAAAACCATCGCGCGGATAGGCCGAAAGGCGGGTGCCTTCAAAATCATAATTCCCCCCGCGACCGCCATAACTGGTGGGCCAGGTTTTTTCAACAAAATCGGTGGCATAGGCCGCAGTGCTCCAGTTGTGCCCGTCGGCGCTTACCTCGGCATCAACATAAAAATTATCTAATAAAGCATACTCATTGGCTATGGCATGCAGGTTTGGCGTAACCCTGTTCCCGAAGATGCATAGTGAAGTATCGCCGTTGCCTTGCGGTGCATCACCCATCACCTGATCGTAAGTGCGGTTTTCTTTAATGATGTAGAAAACATATTTTATCGGCGATTTTTCACCCCTTTTTCGGGGGATAGGGTTGCCATCTTCGCCGGCTGCCTGGGCGGTTATCTTATTATTAAAAGGTGTGTTGGCATACACCTGCCGGGTATAAAGTTTAAGTTGCGCAGCCTGCGGAACATCGATAAACGAAAGCGTGCCTTTAAACAGACCTCCGATGTACTGTTCCTTAGTTTTTTTAGCCCCGGTTTTATAGCCGCTGTTATCCGTTTTTTTTATGGGTTGCGGGCCCTGCGGATTAGCCATGCTGGTAAAACCTTTACCATTGGCAACCACTATTTTATTGCCCAGTGTTTTAACATTGGTAGGGTACCAGCCTACGGGAATAAAGCCCTTGCTTTGGCTGCTGCCAGGCGTGCTCACATCAAACACCGCCAGGCAATTATTATCGGCATTGGCAATATAAAGCGTTTTTTCATCTGCCGACAGGGCCAATCCGTTGGTGGTTGAACCCGTTAACCGGGTGGGGTAAAGTGCCGTGGCTATTACTTCGATTGTTTTATGGCTTGCAGTATTGATCACTGAAACAGAATTGTCATTCGCGTTGGCGACAAATAACAGGCTGCCCTTTTTGTTGAGCAGTAGCTCGTTGGGGTTGCTGCCTGCTTTTATAATGCTAATTTCCCCGCTTAGGGTATTATAACAAGCTACCTTTCCGCCACCCCAGATGGAGATATACAACGTTTTTTCATCTGGCGACAGGATACAGCTATACCCCTCGGCGGCAAGCTTAATACGCTTTAAAACTTTGCGGCCAATCAGATCGACTACATACAGGGCGCTGTCTTCTTTGCTGACGGTATATAAGCGGGTATTGCTTTTGCTGACCACCAATCCGGTAGGACAAACTTTATTACCAGGCCAGGCTTTCGGGGCTAATTTTATGGTATCGGCATTGCCGATTTTGTTATTGTTAACCGGAAAAACAAGGATGCAGTTATCATTACCACCGGATGCATACAGCGTTTTTTCGTCGCGGCTGAATGCCAGGCCGTACCATGCTTTGCCGACGATTTTTTCGTCTAATAATTTCTCGTTTTTGGGGTCGATCAGCTGGATGGATTGGTCGCTCTGGCCGTTATTGGTAACTGCCATTAACCTGCCGGATGCGGAGATCTGCATATTAAGCGGCAGGTCTCCCAATTGCAGCGCCCGCCCCGCCGGACTAAGCTTCCATCCGTTCGGCAACAATACCTGTCCGGTTTTTTCAATTTTCCCCGGTATTTGGGCGAATACTGCCGAGCTAAGTAATATAGTGGCAGCGAGTAGCAGCAGGCTTTGTTTTGATTTCATAGCTGAATAAAATGATGAATCAAAAGTAGTAATTGCTTTTGAAGGTTTGACGGAGTTAACAGAAAGTTAATGTGGCGATTTGTAGGGCAGACAAAGCGCGAAGAGCTTTAGAAGCTGCCCCACATAATTCACCCGGAAATTTAATACCTTTACTTTTGCAAATACACCCTCAAACAAACATAAAAAATGGATCCTATCAATGATTTAAGGCTCGCCGTTTTAATCGACGCTGATAATGTGCCCTATGCCAACGTGAAACAAATGTTTGAGGAGATTGCAAAGTATGGCACTCCCACCTTTAAACGCATCTACGCCGACTGGACAAAACCTACTGTTTCGGGCTGGAAAAACGTGTTGCTGCAAAATGCCATTACGCCGATTCAGCAGTACAGCTATTCTACCGGCAAAAACTCAAGCGATAGCGCCATGATCATTGACGCCATGGATATTTTATATTCGGGCAAGGTGGATGGCTTTTGCATTGTATCAAGTGACAGTGATTTTACGCGACTGGCCATCAGGCTGCGCGAAGCGGGGATGAAAGTGATTGGTATTGGTGAGAAAAAAACGCTGATCCCCTTTATTACCGCCTGCGATAAGTTTATCTACATCGAAATTTTAAAGGAAGAAGAACCAGTTACCGAAGAGGAAAAGAAGATAAAGCTCTCGAAAAAGCAGGGCGACAAAAAACCAAACCCGATAAACAAAATTGACCAGGAACTGGTAAAACTGCTGAGGGACAGCATTGCCGACATTGCCGATGAAAATGGCTGGGCCCATTTAGGTAACCTGGGTTCGCAGATCCTAAAAAAGAAACCCGATTTCGACTCCCGCAATTACGGGTACCCTAAAATGCTTCCGCTGATAAAAAGCCTTAACAAATTTATTTTCGACGAAAGAGAATCGGGCCGGGGCAATATAAAACACGTGTGGGTAAAAATAAAGTAGGCGCGCCCGAAGTAATATTATTCGCTTACTGAATAAACGCTTGAAAAAGCTTCTTCCCGTGGAACGGCAACCGCCTTCGGTTTGCGTTTGTCACTGTGTAAGAAAAAACGGGTTGTCCTGAAAATGGCGAAGACTATAATCGGGGCCGCCAGCACATCAATAGTGTAGTGGATATGCTGCACCAATAGCAGGCATGCTACAGTAACCAGCCCTGCCGATGCTATCAATTTATCGCTCCGTTTTTCGAGGCATAACACAATTAAAGTAAGTATGGCAGTGTGTCCCGAAAAAAACAGGTCCTTGGTAATAGCGACGTTCCCGTAAAAAAGATTGGTTAAGGGATCTGTTAAGGGAATAAAGCCGCTCGGGGGATCAAGGGGTACCAGGGTAATGCAAATAAACCTTGCAATTACAACAAATATCAATGACCACGAATAGTTGATATAAATAGATGGATTATATAATGCCCTGATTAAGACAAATGCTATCAGCCCCCAGATAATAGTAAAAATAGCCACCGATACGTTGTGGGCAGGGATTCTGCTTAACAGCCAGTCGTTTAACAGGATACCATTCCTTTTTTCTATGTAACCAAAAAAGGATGGAAGTACAAAAACCACAATAACTAAAATTATTGTGCCAATGATCATCCGTCTTTTTTTAAAAGGCGAATTCCATGTTTCTTTCCACTTGTCCAATATAGATGTTCCGGGCATTTGGCGTGTAGTAGTGATTAAATAAATGTTCGCAAAAGTACTAATTGAATCATTATTAAGAAATCTTTAATTGCATATTAATTAATCTGTTTGTAAAATTCCACTTTTTAATGCAATATAGTTGCGTTTGTTTGTATATTTGCAGCATGAAAGCCGCAAAACATAGTTCGAAACTCGACAGCATTGGTATGACAGCCTCTATGTTATGTGCGATACATTGCGCAATTGTGCCCCTGCTTATTACTACCCTGCCTTTAATTGGCCTGGGTTTTCTGGCTAATCCGCTGATTGAATGGAGTATGATCATTTTGGCCTTATGCATTGGTGTTTACGCTATTGGTATTTCTTATGTCCGCACGCACCACCGACCCTTGCCTATGTTGTTGCTCATCATTGGGTTTGTAATCATTGCCGTAGGGCATTTATTTATTTCAGGCTGGCACGAGGCTCTTGTTGTCCCTATAGGTGGTTTATTAATTGTAACTGCTCATTTCTTTAATTTTAAATATACAGACAGTTGTAACAAAGCCCATGCCAGTGTTCATTTAAAGCACGTTCACCCGGAAAAAACCGGCTCCGTTTAGGCAATTTTCGGGGCGATGGTTGGCCCGCCTTTGCTGGAGGTTGCCGATTTTTTTAAATTAACAATTCGGAAATAAAATAAACATTCGGAGTTTAGCGATCCGCAATCAAACAATTCTTTCTAACTTTGCATACAGTAATCTATTTTAGCTTCAATGGCACATACACATGATAATAGTTTTGAAGCACTGCTCGAAAAGCACCACTTAAAAAAAACAGGACCACGCCTGAAGGTATTGTCCATGTTATCTGCAAAAAATGTGGCAACTTCCCAACCCGACCTGGAGAGTGTGATGGACGATATTGACCGGGTTACCCTATACCGTATACTGAATGCGTTTGAGGAGAAGGGGATTATCCATAAAGTATTTGACTTGAATGGTACGGCAAATTATGCGATGTGTTCCTCGAATTGCGAAGAAAACCATCACCACGATGAGCATCTCCATTTTAATTGTACGGAATGCAAAAATGTGTACTGCCTTGATGATCTGGATTTACCTGCACTAAAACTCCCCGAAGGCTTTAAACCCGAAGGGTTTACTTTATATGCCACCGGCCTATGCCCAAAATGTAATAAAGCAGCTGCAAAAAAATAGATTAAAACAATTTATTTAATTACGCTCTTATCTGTTTTAATGATAAAAAGATTCGAAAAGTTAAAACCTGTCATAAACTATTCACTGTTTTTATTTTTAGCGATCCTAAGTTTTACGGCTTGGGGCAGGCCGCCAAAGTATGTCTTTAAATTTAAGACGGTTGTTATTGATGCCGGACATGGTGGAAAAGATCCCGGCGCACATGGCGCCTGGTCCTCCGAAAAAACAGTAACACTGGCAATAGCCAAAAAAGTACAACAACTTATAGCAAGGGATATACCGGATATAGACGTGATAATGACCCGAACAACCGACAGGTTTGTTCAATTAAACCGGAGGGCCGAAATTGCCAATGAAAATAAGGCTAACTTATTTATCTCCATTCACTGTAATTCAACTCCCGAGGAAAGTTCACATACAGAAAAAGGCGTACTGATTTTAGTTTATGGTTATCACCGTAAGGAAGAGCAAATGGAAGCCCTGCGGGAAAACTCCTCGATCTTTATTGAAAAGGATTACCAGAAAAATTATGAGGGTTATAATGAAAAGGACCCCACGTCATTGATAATTCTAAATGCTTTTATGCAGAAATACCGTAAACAAAGTATTCTGTTTGGCAGTATATTAAACAAAGAGTTTGTAAATAACGATGGCCGCAGAAGCAGGGGCGTAAAAGAACAGGGCGTTCTGGTATTGGCGCATAGTGGTATGCCGGCTGTGTTGGTTGAAACGGGCTATATCAATAACCCCGGTGAAGAGGCCTATTTGAATTCAAAAAGCGGGCAGGATGCCATTGCGCAGTCAATAGTACGTGCAATTAAAACGTACCGGGAAGAGATTGATACGAATTAAATAAAAGCGGCTAATTTTAATGCTTCACTGCATCGCTCGCTTTTATTGACCAGTGCGCATTCCTTAATTTCCAGTGATGCCCGTCAAAACGGGCGATGCCTGTAAAGTAGCCATCATACGAAAGCGTTTTTCCGCTGCTGGTCACCTGGTCCTCATGGAAATCGGCACCTATCGAGGCGAGGCGGGCCGTAAGGGGATCGATCCGGATACTACTCCAGCTAAGTTTTATTTGGATGATATTTTTGACCACGGTATTGAGGATAAAAGCTTTTGATGATTCGTAGTCCTTAAAAACCAACTGGCCCTCATTTGCCATAAAGAAGTCGGGGCTGTTTTCAAAATAGTTTAGCCATGCGCGCGGTCCATTTTTGGACACATCAGCGGCAATGTTTGCCGCCATCCGGCTTACACTGTCTTTCACCAATGTGTTTTGTGCATCGCTTAAGTGGGTATGGTTGCGGTGGCAGGAAACCATCAGGCTTATTGCTAAAAACAACATGCACCAATAGTTAAAACCGCGTTTGGCATTTTGCTTTTTCATTTGTGTTGATATTAAATCTAATATAAGAAAAAATATGGATCAAAATCCTTGATCAGCTCCAGTCAAAATCAACCTCCCTGCCGTTTAATTTCCATTTGGCGGGCAAAGGGTTTGTTAACCAATCTAAAGGTTCGCCGATGGGCTGTGCTTTTGCAGCTTTGGAAAAGCATTGTTTAATAAAGGCTTTCTGTTCAGTGCCTAATGCTTCTGGCTGGGCCGAAATGAAGAGAGGGGCGCTGCTTTCGGCAAGCAACTGCATCCATTGTTTGTTTTTATCCCAGGGCACCTGATTGGTTAAACCAACACAATCACCATCGGCCGCATAAAAAGTATTGTGCTGCGGCATCCGGAATCCGAGGGTATTTACGCCCATTTTACGGGTTCGGGCCCACTCCCTCCCGCTGGTATCATCACCAATACGGTTAAGCTCGAAAACTCCGGCGGATAAATGGCTCATGGTATTACAACCGATGATATACATATCATCAGCGGCTTCCCGGATTGAACGGTAGAGATGGTTGATGATCTCCGCTGTTGTTTTGCTTTTATCATTAAAGCTCCAGACCGGTGCGGTGATGGCATCAGCCATCTCAATTCCCCACTTGCCTGTTATATCATAAGTGCTGTAATCATGTTTTACCATTTCAAATCCCCATTGTTTGTAAACGGCAATATTGCTTCTAACCCTTTCAATATTTTCGGGTATGGTAGGGTCGAGTACCGGATTTTTTGGATCATCCCTTCCGGGGATTTTAGGGGCCAGCAAATTAGGGCTGTCGTTATATTTTGCGCATAAGGCACGTGTCCACAAACCGGGGCGCATGCCAAGTTTTACAATATCGCCCGCCATCTGGTGCATATCCCCAAACTTATCGTTGGGCTTCGAAAAATCATCCGCCCAGCCGCCGTCGCCCGGCAGGTATGGTGAATATACCGCCCAGCCTGCGTCAATTACAGAGAAAGGGCGATTATCCGTATCTGTTACCAGGTCGGCCATTAGGCCCGTTATTTCTCTAATTAGTTTGGCCGAGTTATTACCATACGCATAGTACCAGTCGTTTATGCCATAAACGGGTTGTTTGGGCAGGCGCGGTTTTCCGCACATGAGTTTACAAAATCGCCGGGCGGTTAAAAATGGAGTCTCATCAGCTGCGCTGCCGGTTGCGATGATGTCGGCTGCATGCAATTTGCGGGCGCCTAATTGCACGCCAACACCGCCGGAATGTGTGTCGCAGGTTAATTCCAGGCTGTTTTGATTGACGGCCCACCAGCAAATAGTATTGCAGCCGGTTTTTACGCCGAAGGCAGCAGTTTGCATGCCATCATGCAATAATACGTACCAGGGGTTTTTAGTGTTGCTGTCAGGACTTTTCCATGCGGCATCGCCATAGGAGCGTTCCCAATGATCCCCTAAAACTTTTGCGGCAGGTTTTACAGGATAGTTCCATTTTAACCGTACGCCCCTTAAAGCCATGGATGGCGATTGTACATTAACACCCAGGGCATTGCCCTTAGTTTTAAGGCTAAGTTCAATATCCTTAAAACTAAACAAGGAACCGCCCGATGATTTAAGTTGAACCCAGCCGGTATCCGTCTGTGCCCAAACTTCATCGGGCGCGTTTATCAAAGGGCTATTACCTGCGGCATGGGTAAGCCTGCTGAATAATAAAGCTGCCATAGTGCTGGCAGAAAGTTTTACAAAATGCCGACGGTACATAATTTTATATCAGGTTAAAAAAAATAAATAACAGGGAGTTCCTATAAATTGGCGCTAAACCATAAAAGTAGGTTTTTATCCTGTTATAACCAACCGGCGAATATTTACAAACAGGGCAGACGCATTAAAATAGAGCTTAGAAGAAGGTCAAGGTGTTTTATTAAGTTGAGGAGAAGACCCCAATCGGGGTCAAATATCGGTAGAAAATAGACCCGACAGGTATTATGTGCCGTAGGTACAGAACCCCCGCCATGCATTAGTACGAATGCCACTTCAATCGTTTCGTGCCGATGGCACGCTAAATCTTTTTTAATTATTTTCTACCGATATTAAGCACCTGACGGCGCTTTTTTTAATATTTTAGATTGATTTCTTAGCCCGTGATAGCTTTTCGTTCGGAATGTTATAAGAATTGAATATTTTAATGCGTCTGCCCTGTTTTTAAAAAGGCAGGATTTCGACTAACATGCATAAAAAAGCCTTCAGCCTATATTGACGGGATTTTCTTTTTCATAATTCTGCGCCACCTTTCTTAATAAAATCGGAAGCAATTGTACTTTAATTGCACTGTTTTTATTATATTGTTAAAAACAATTAAAAAATCCATATGTTATAGATAAAATCTATTTCACATTGATTCTTTATATAAAAGAGCTTTCCTTAAAATGGTATATTTGCCTTAAATAAAAACAAAAAATAATAATATGCTAACTATAGGTCAAAAATTCCCTCAATTTTCTAAAACAGCTGTTGTAAGTATCGAGAAAGGTAAAGAGTTCGAAACTATCACTTCTGATTTCCTTGTAAATGATGATAATGTTTGGACAGTAATTTTTTGGTGGCCAAAGGATTTCACTTTTGTGTGCCCTACTGAAATTGCTGAATTCAACAAAAATTACGGAGAATTCCGCGACCGTGATACCCGCCTTATCGGAGCTTCTACCGATACTGAGTTTGTACACGCTGCATGGAGAAGAGACCATGATGACCTGCGCGATCTGAAATTCCCGATGCTTGCTGATACTTCAAAATCACTGGCAGAAGAACTGGGCATTTTAGAGCCTAATGAAAAAATAGCTTACCGCGCAACATTTATTATCGATCCAACCGGCATTATCCGCTGGGTATCGGTAAACGACCTGAGCGTTGGCCGTAACGTAAAAGAAGTTTTGCGCGTGCTGGATGGTTTACAAACCGACGAACTTTGCCCTTGTAACTGGGTGAAGGGTGAAGACACAATAACTGTTTAATAAATTTATACCGAAGGTCCCTGCATCTGAATTGGTGCGGGGATTTTTTTATTCCCTTAAATCTTGAAAAAATGAGCGAATCAACAGAAATAATTATCGAAATATTACAAAGCCTGGGTATTGATGCAGCTTATCGCACAGAGAGCCTTATGCTGCTTGAAAACGGCGAATCACGCTACCTCCGTGACTTGAAGCTAAACCTGGCAAGTGCGCTTACTTCTGAACATTTAAACGCTAAAGAATGTGCCCTCGTTGGCCTTTCAATAGCTATCAACAACAACAATACCGTTTTAACACAATTTTTCACCCGTTACGCGCATGAGCAGGGCGCTACTGCTGCCGAAACGGCGGAAGCCGCGGGTTGTGCATCATTGCTGGCAGCAAACAACGTGTTTTATCGTTTCCGGCATTTTACGCATAAAGAAAAATACACCCAAATGCCTGCCCGCATCCGCATGCAATTGATGATGAAACCGGTAACCGGGAAAGAATTCTTTGAGCTGCTTAGCCTCGCCGTTTCCGCTGTAAATGGTTGTGAGATGTGCGTGAACGCCCATGAAGACTCGCTTATTAAGCTTGGCACTACCGAAGAACGAATTTTTGATGCGGTAAGAATTGCCTCGCTGGTGACCGCTGCCGGGAAAATAATATTTTAACTGTGTTTCATTTTGAAGATGAGATGAATGCTTGTTTGAAATTCAGGAGATGGATTTGTTCACGAGAATATGGCTCCGGCTATCTTGAATGTTACACTTAATGCTGTGCCCTGGTCAAAACAATATGTTTTGATAATGCGTTATTTCAACGTAACTAATTGTACTCAACTTTCGTATGCAAACGTTCATTTATAGTTGAGTTTAAACGGAAAGGTATTTTAAAAAACGATGGCGACTACTGGTATTGCACCCGAAATAAATTCAACAGATGTTTTCAACTTAGAGCTTTTTTTTGAATTATCACCTGATTTGTTATGTGTAGCAGGGTATGATGGCTATTTTAAAAAAATAAATCCAACAGTTTCAAAAACATTAGGCTACACAAATGAAGAATTGTTTGCAAGGCCTATAGATGAATTTGTTCATCCCGAAGACAGAGAACTTACCTCGAAGAAACGCCACAGTATCAAAAAAGATAACCCACTGTTACATTTTGAGAACAGGTATGTCACATAAAGCGGCGAAATTGTATGGCTGGCATGGACCTCAATGCCCATAAAAAGTGAACAGGTTGTGTTCGCAATAGCTAAAAACATCACCCATAAAAAGAAGCTTGATGAGGATAGGAACCAATTGCTTAACAATTTGACAAAAATTAATGGCGACCTGAAGCAGCTTACTTATTCAACCTCACATGACCTGAGATTACCTGTGAGCAATTTGCTCTCAGTTTTTAATCTTTTGGATACATCTAAAATTCAGGATGAGGAAACCCTTGAATTTATAGGGATGCTGAAGACTTCAACCGATAGCTTAAAGGATACTTTAAATAATTACGTTGATCTTTTAAGTCAGAAAAATGTATTAAATGTTCACACCGAAGATCTGAATTTGAATGATAGTCTTAGTGCTGTACTGCATTCGTTAAGCTCATTGATACAACATTCAAAAGCTAAGATCGATGTGGATTTTTCTGAATTCGAGATAGTAAAGTTTAACAAAGCCTATCTGGAAAGCATATTTCTCAACCTTATCACCAACGCAATTAAGTACGCCAGGCCTGAATTTTCCCCTGTAATTTCAATTTACACCAAATATGAAAATGGTGTTAAACAATTAATTTTTGCTGACGAAGGCCAGGGATTTGATATGGATAATGTAAAAGATAAAATCTTTGGATTTAACCAGAAATTCCATAACCACGCAGACAGCAAAGGTATTGGTTTGTACTTAGTGTATAACCATATCGTTAGTTTAGGCGGCCGTGTCGAAATTGAAAGCAAGTTGAATGAGGGCGCCAGGTTTATAATATCCTTTAAACATTGATTTCGGATTTTTTTAAATTAGCATTGTAATTACTGTTTTTAAAGGCATAAACTTTATTTCAACTACTATTTTTCACATCACTTCCATAAGGCCGGGTAATGATCTCCATGCCATGACCCGACGGATCTAAGAAGTAAAGGCCCCTGCCGCCATGATTGCAGTTGTATTCATTGGGCTTTTGCTTACGCGGGTCGGCCCAATAGTCCATTTTTTTTTCTTTGATACGTTGTAATATCCCGTCAAATTCAGGTTCGGTAACCAGGAATGCGTAGTGCTGCGTTATAAAATCAACGCCAGGTTCGGCATATTGAAAAGTTACATTGTTTTTAAAATCGACAGAAAGAAAAAAGCCAGCTTGTTTTGGTTCCGGGAGACCGAGTATCCAGGTCAAAAAATCAGCCGATTCTTGCTTGTTCTTCGCAAAGATCATCAGATGGTTGAATTCAATTGTAATAGGTTTTTCGTTGTTGCTCATATAGAGCTAAATTATACATTTAATTTTTATCTTTTCCTGTGTCTTTGTGCTGGTATCCAGATGGTAAACGGAAAGGTATAGCCCCGATCGTGACAGTCGACTTAAAAATAATATTTTAATCGGGTTTTGTGTTTCAAAAATGTAATAAGACTATATATTCGCAGGTAAAATTGTCTAATAGTCCCTGTTCAAATAAATGGTGAAAATTCTTATCATTATTCCATGTTACAACGAAGGGAATTCAATCCCAAAGTTGTTGGAGCAGCTGCTGCAGGTAAAACTGCCGCCCCGGTATCATATGGAAATAGCCGTGGTGAATGATTGTTCGGATGATGATACAAAAACCATAGCAGAACTTTACCCCGTTATTGTGCTCGATCTTTTGGTAAACCTCGGTATCGGCGGCGCCGTGCAAACCGGTCTTTTATATGCACAGGAGAACGGGTTTGATGTGGCTGTTCAGCTCGATGGCGATGGACAGCACCCACCTTCAGAGTTGCTTAAACTAATCACTTGTTTTGAGAAGACAGGCGCTAATATTGTCATTGGCTCAAGATTTTTGGAAGGTGGCGGGTTCAAATCTTCATTCGTCCGCAGGCTTGGGATCCGTTATTTTCACTGGCTAAATAAGCTATTTACCGGGAAGAATATTTACGACAGTACTTCGGGTTTCAGGTTATTTGATAAAGACGCGATTGCCATAGCTGCCGAAAAATATCCGGACGAGTTTCCGGAACCAGCCTCATTGGTACTGTTCTCAAAATCGGGGCTCTCGATACAGGAAACACCCGTAATTATGCGCGAACGTATTGCCGGGAAATCCTCAATCCGTAATTTTGTGTCTTTATATTATTGCATCAAGGTAACCATTACTATGTGGTTTTTATTTATCCGGAAAACTTATTGACTATGGCCAGGATACAGATCATAACAATCATCATTAACATCTTATTTATCGCCTACGTTTCGAGGCTGATTATCAAAGGAAAGCTGCGGGAAGAATACGCCATAGCCTGGTGCGTATGCACTTTTGTGCTGGTGCTTTTTTCTTTCTGGCGCGACGGATTAACGCTGATGGCTAAAATATTCGGCATTTTTGATCCGCCGAACCTTGTTTTCACAGCTTTCATCTTTATTATCCTCATCTATTTGCTGCATTTGTCGGTGGTGAGTTCAAAATCACATCACAGTATCAACAGGCTCACCCAGGAAATTGCATTGCTGAAAGAGAAGATGAAAAAGGCTGAGAATGATAAACCCGGTGTTTAATGAAATTAATTAACAGGTAAATTTTTAATGGACCACATACAATGCCCGGTTTGCGACAGCCCGTCAAAACTAAAATTTAAGCTGAAATTTAATGTGTATAAATGCCAGCATTGCGGCTTATATACCTCTGACGCAGGTTTTGATTTTTCATTTAAATCAAACCTTGCTTTGGATGCACGCGAAATTGGTTTGAAAAAATTGAGGTTCGCAAACTTTGAAACGATAATAGCGAAGCTGCAGGAACTCAAAGGCGGTGAACTCAACGGACTTGAAATAGGGAGCGGTAATGGCTGGTGGTTAAAAGTTTGCCAGGAACATGGTATTGACTGTGTTGGGATAGAGCCGGAAAAGTCGCATCAGGATTACCATGAAGCGAACGGTTTGAACGTTTTTTACGGCTTTTACCCGGATTCAGAAGTTAAGACAGAAAAAGGGTATGACTTTATTATTTTTAACGATGTGTTTGAACATATTAAGGCTATTGACGCTTTAACCCTTAACCTAAAACAGGGCCTTGATGAAGAAGGCTTATTGATCATAAATATACCCATGAGCGATGGGTTTTTTTACAAGACAGCTATGCTATTGAATAAGTTTGGGATTCATTCCTATTTGGAACGGATGTGGCAGTTTCATTTTCATAGCCCGCACATGAACTATTTTAATCAGAAAAATCTGGAATTGCACATGAACAAACATGGTTTTACAAAGCAGGCTGATTATAAACTAAGTTCTATAGATTTCTCAACAGTCACAGAACGAATCAAAGCCGACAGCGGGATCAGTAAATTTAAAGCAATGGTATTGACAGTTGGGTTGCAATTGCTAAAACCTGTGATCCTGCTATCAAAGCCCGATGTCAGGGTGTTCTTTTTCAGTAAAAATAGGCCCACAGTATAATTGGCTGATTTATTTTTTCCGCACCTGGTTTTTCCCCATAATGGCTGTGTCCAGGTTATTCTTCAGCGTTTTGTTACCGGGGGCAATTTGCAGCCCTTTTGTACCGGCGGCAATAGCCTCGTTCCATTTGCCTAACTTGTTGTACGATGCGCAGATATTGTTATAAGCCAGGTCAGCGCCTGGGTTTAAGGCCAAAGCCGTATTACATGCTGCAATACATTCGGCAAACCTGTGACTGTTAAAATAATAAAGGCTAAGGTTCACATAATCTCCCGCCGTAAGACCGGAATTTTTTATGCCTTTGGCCTCAATTTGCTCTTCGGCTACTATCAGGTTGTTTTTAGCCATTTCGAAATTTGGGCTTAGCAAAAGTGCTTTTTTTAGTGCCGAAACGGCTTCACTATATTGTTGCAGCTTAGTATAGGCAGCGCCCATGTTATTGTAGGGGCCCGCTAAACCGGGGTTTAGCTTTATCGCTTCCTGTGCAGCAATAATACATTGCGGATACCGCGCCGCCAGGTAGTTTGATTGGCTCAGATCGGCAAACTTTCCTGCATCTGGCGATAGTTTTGCTTTATCGTACTCAATATCCAGTTCGTTTTTCTTTTCATTGGCAGCCGCAATATAATTCAATACATCGGGGTTTTGCGGGGATAGCACGAGTGTTTGTTCAGCTAATAGTTTCAATTTACCCCATTCGCCATTCATGGAATAAATGCTCATTAACATTGTTCTTGGCGTTACATACAGCGGCGAAACCTTTATTGCCCTTTGTAAAAAGGGAATTGCCTCCTTGTACCGGAACTGGGCAATTAAAAATTTTGCATAAAAACATAAAGGGTCAGGGTAGTCGGGACCCAATTCTGCACCCGCTTTATAAAACTTGTCTGCAAGTGCTATATCACCCCTATATTCTATTACCACCCCTAAATTGGTGTAAAGAAAAGGATAATCGGGCGTCAAAACGAGTGCTTTTCTTAGATAGGTTTCTGCGGTTTTATAATCTCCGTTCGCTAATTTGGCAAGTGCATAATTCATCAGTCCCCTGCCATTTTCGGGGCTTTTAACTGTTACATCGTACCAAAGGCTTTCGTCGGTATGCCATACCTTATTACGCTGCCATGTACCATAGCCATAAGCCGCGAGCAGCAACAGCACAGGCGCAACAATCCATTGTTTTTTTATACGCTTACTATAATTTAAAAACAGCAGGCCCAACGACCAGGTTATACCCATTGCCAGGCCCACAAAAGGGAAATACATACGGTGGTCGTTCAAAACTTCACCGAGCGGTATAATACTTGATGCTGGTATCAATGCAATAAAAAACCAGGCAATACCAAAGCTAAGCGGTCGCAACTGCGCTTTTTTGGAGGTATAAATGGCTACGGCCAGCATCAACAAAATAAACAGGCAACCTGCAAAAAAACGAATATCCCATACCGATGGCAGCAATTTCCAGTCAGTGTCAGCGCTCAGGCTGGCGGGTATAAAAAATTGGGTAAAATAATGGAGTATAACAAAAGGCTGGGTAATCAGGTATTTCAAAGGTTTGGTGCCGCCGGGCTCCCAGGTTTTTGGTGTGAGCACAGTTGTGAGCACATATAGGCCGGCGCAAACTATAAAAGCAGGCAATGTTTTTATAAATACTCCCCGAACCTCCTTAAGATGTGCTTTCTTAAACAGGTCAGTTAAACTGAGCCGGGCCTCGAAAAATAAAACATAAAAAAACAAAAGCGGGGCAAACATAACGGCTGTTGTTTTACTCAAAGCGCCTAAGGCAATGGCGATAAGATAAATAAATGTGTTGCGGCAAAAAGGCGAATACAGATAAAGCACAAAGCCCAGCAAAACAAACATTGTTGAAAGTATGTCGGTACGGGCGATGATGTAGTTTACCGTTTCGGCATTGGCAGGATGTAGCAGGTACCAGGTTGTAGCTACAAGCGTAACGTAAACATTGGCGCCTTTGACAGATGAGAGATCGAAAACCCTGATAAAAAGAAAAACCATCAGTACTCCTTGTAATAAAAACATAATAAAGGAGGATGTTTGAAAATATGACTGATAATAATCCCCGGCCAGCCAGTAATCAATGGCCAGCGATGTTACAACTACCGGCCTGTACGCCTGGTTTTGCGGAAGGACACTGCTTGTGCGCCCATCCGTAAAAAAGCGCGGGATATTTTTAAGGGAGCGGATATTGGCATTATTAACAATAGTGTGCGAATCGTCAAAATGAAAATCATTGTTAAAATGATTTGAATAGGTAATCAATGTCAGCAACAGCATTAAAAAGATGCCGGGATACAAGGGGGTTTTCAGCATAGTCAAACAAATAATCAGGGCAACCGGGGAATAGCCAAAAATTACGCGGTCCCGGTGTAAAGATAATATTTGCGGTAAAAATAGGGAGGAAAGATTGACTATGATATTTGTTATATTTGAATAAAATGTATAAGAAGATTTAAAACCAGTTAAATGGAACTGATAATTGATCTTGATAATATTAAGGATCCCGGTACAAAAGAGTGGTTACTGCATACATTAAAACTCATGGGTATTGGTTTTCGGGCCATGGAGAAGTCACAGGCGCTGGCGCAGTATAACCAAGACCTTGAAGCTGGTGATGCTGAAATTGAACGGGGTGATTTTAAAACTGCCGACGAGCTAGAAACGGAAGCCCGTAAATGGTAACAGCATGGTAATTTAAGTGCGGACGAACGGGGTGGGTAAAAACTAAGTTCACCTGAATACGTATATTTGAAATAACAATATAACTTTACCAATCAAAATACTTACGTGACGTCACAAGAACAGAACTTTGAAGATTATAAAGACCTTTGCCTTGACGATATTTCGTCCCTGCAAGATGAATTCATGAAGTTGTATGATATTGATAGTTACGAAAATTGCTTTTACGAACACGGTATAGGCGCATTTCACTTTAAATCAGATAGTGGAAAAAATCTTTACTTTAAATATATTGATGTTGGGTCATTTTCAACAAAAGCCAACACATGGAACTGGGCATGGGATAATAAATCTACTCCCTTACATGTCAGCCGCCCCCTCGAAAAAGTAAAGACATTTGGACACGCAAATAACTTTGGAAAACTTACCCGAGGGCTATTTAGCGGTGACGATTATACAGGCTGGGCGATGACCGCGGTATCGGCAAAGCTATTAAATGCAATAGGTACATATAGATTTCCGCAAGAACAACTTTTTATATATTTCATATTTACGAACGAATTAACCCAGGAAGAATATGATGCTCTAAAAGATAAATACATAGCCTGTGATAAGCACACTTCGGGTAGGGTAGCTTTCATCTGCCAGCACTTAAATAAAGATAAATATACAGGTTTTCATGAAGCCTTTGATGCTGATACTATTACCGATGATGATGACGGCTATGAGGCTTGGTGCGATGAATGTGAAAAAGTAAGAGTGAAGGAAGGTGAGTGGAATGAAGCATCAATGGCTTTTGCGAAAATTAGACTGGTTTGTGATCAATGCTATTTTGACATAAAAAAAAGAAATGAGATTGGTGAATGAAAGTACCTCCAGCCGGTGTCCGCACTTGAATATACAAAATATTGAGCTACGCTCACGCACAAGATTCGTTTGGTAGTTTTAAAATATATTCTCATATCCCGCCTCATTAACCGTCTCTGTTGTCGGCATATATTGTTGAACACAAGCTGCGCAAAAATTAGAAATACCTTTGCTCCTGTGAGTTGAAAAACAGGAGACATACACAACCACAGGTTACAAACTCGGGGGAGCCCCTGGGAATTTGAAACCCCGACATGTAACTAATTATTTTGATAGCCAGGCGGTTTAGTCGCTTAAAGTAGCTAAATTAGGCAACCAATTTGCCCCATTAAATTTAAATTATGTTGAATAAAATTAACCTCCCTCTATTGCTTATCACTTTAGTGTTTAGCCTTTCCTGTAAGAAAAAAGAGAAGACAACCGTTATTGTAGATAAAACAGTACCAAATGACCAGCACATTTCTGTGCTCACCCAGCACAATAATAACTTTAGGGCCGGCTTGAATAACCGGGAAACAGCGCTCACCACCAGCAATGTGAATTCAGCAAAATTTGGCAAGCTGTTTAGCCTGAGTGTTGATGATCAGGTTTATGCCCAACCGCTTGTTTTTGGTAATTTGACCATAGGCGGCGGAGACCATAACGTTGTTTTTATCGCTACTGTAAGTAATAGTTTATATGCCTATGATAGCGACAGCGGTACACTATTCTGGCATAAAAATTACTCCGCATCAGGGATGCGGCCTCCAAAAAACACAGATATGACCGGTGCCTGCGGCGGTCAGTACCAGGATTTTAGCGGGAATATTGGTATCGTAGGCACGCCGGTTATCGACTCAGCTTCACTAACTATTTATTTTGTTGCCCGCAGTACCGATGGTACAAACTTTTTTGAATACCTGCATGCGGTAAATATTGTTAACGGAAGCGAACAGGCGGGCAGCCCGGTAAAGATCACGGCATCAGTGCCCGGTACCGGAGATGGTAATGTAAATGGTGTAGTGAGCTTCGACCCGCAACGCAATAACCAGCGGGCTGCATTAACTTTACTCAATGGCGTGGTATATGTCAATTTTTCGTCGCATTGCGATTGGGGGCCATACCATGGCTGGATATTAGGTTATAATTCAGGTACACTTCAGCAGCAAATTGTTTATAATGATACGCCAAACGGCGGCGACGGCGGGATCTGGGAAAGCGGTATGGGGATGGCGGCAGATGTGCAGGGTAACCTGTATGCTGTGGTAGGCAACGGAACAGTTGGCGCCAATAACGACCCCACAGTGCTTACCAACCGCGGCGAAAGTGCATTAAAGCTCACACCAACCGGCTCAACGCTGGTTGTTAGTTCATACTACACGCCCTTCAATTTCCAGGTACTTGAAGACAATGATCTTGACTATGGCTGTATGGGTGCATTTTTGATCCCGAATTACAATTATTACTTTACCGGCTGTAAGGATGGCAATATCTACGTTTTAAATAAGGATAATATGGGCGGCTATAACGCTACTTCAGACCAGATCCAACAGATCATTACCTTAAGTTCAAATTCAAACAACCATTGTCAGCCGGCTTATTACAAAGGTTCGGCAACAGAGTTTGCTTATATCTGGCCCGAAAACGACCAGTTGCGCGCATTCCCTTTTAGCCGAAGCAGCAACAGCTTTACTGTGAGTAACGAGGTGATATCCACCGTGAGCGGCCCCACCGGACAAAGCGGCGCGGTAATATCAGTTTCATCAAACGGCGCCATTGACGGCACCGGCATTGTATGGACATCCTATGCCGCAAGCGGCGATGCGGAGCATACCGTTAGTCCGGGGATCTTAAGGGCTTTTGATGCCAATAACATTACCAAAGAACTTTGGAACAATAGCCAGACCCCGAGCGACGGTGCCGGCAACTTTGCAAAATTTTCATCACCCACTATTGCAAACGGACATGTTTACCTGCCTACCTTTTCGAACCAGGTGGCGGTGTATGGATTAAAATAAAGAGGGACAGGATTTTCTTATCCCAGAAACCTGGCGCTCGAATGCCCTGCAGGGCAAAAGGGGTTGAGTTCTTGTGCCCGCATGTAAGGGAAACGGGATGCATGTCAGGAACCTTTCGGTTGGTCAGGCATAGGTCAAAGTCACGAGCCCAACGCTTTTTCCGGCCCCGGTACATGCTCCCGAGGGGCGCTTAATCATCCGGCCACTTAACAGTGCAAATAAAAAAGCCATTACATTAGCAACTAATATTCGTAAATTTGAAATTATGAATAGTATAGTCCAGTCCAATTTGTCAGAAATAAAAGATTTAATGCGCCGCTATGGCGTAATTAAAGCTTACCTGTTTGGCAGCGCTGCAACAGGGAATATGCATGATAATAGCGATGTGGATTTTATAGTTAAGTTTAATCCTGAACTAAATTATACAGATTACGGAAACAATTACTTCCAGCTTATCTACGCTTTACAAAAGCTGCTCAAAAAAAATGTAGATATCGTTGCAGAAGAAACTATCACCAATCCCTATTTACTTCAGACTATAAACAGTCAAAAAATAGCTGTTTTATGAGCATTGACGAGAAGAAACTTCTAACAGATGTAATCATAGGGATTTCATCCATCGATGATCATCTTGATGGGCGTAGGATTTTTGAAGAATATCTTAAAAATAAAACCAAAAGACGCGCCGAAGAGCGGGAACTCGAAATTATTGGGGAAGCAATCAGCAAGTTATTAAAAATTAATCCGGGTGTTTCAATTTCATATGCAAGACAAATCGTAGATCTCCGGAATAAGGTGATTCATGCTTATGATAATGTAAACGACATTGTAATCTGGAGTATAATAATGAATCATTTACCAACATTAAAATTGGAAGTTGAGACATTAATGAAGGATAATATTGAATAAATCAATTCAGATAATTCTCCTCATCGAATTTCAAATAGGGGCACACCTTCTAAACGGTGCGTTTTTGCCAGGATAACAACCTGCTCTATGTGCTTGTAACATTGTCTCTTAAGATGCGTCCTATTGAAAATCCTAAATAATGAACCCCAAACAACTAAAATATTTCTTCCCATTATTCATACTATCAGCACATTGTGCGATTGCCCAGGTGCCGACAAATAATCCGCTAAAAACCCATCTTGATTCGGTTGTGCAAAAGGCCGCTGCGGGGTACATGGCTACGCCTGGCACTGTCGGGTTGGCAATAGGGGTTTATCAAAACGGGAATAATTATTTTTATAGTTACGGCGAAACAAAAAAGGGAACAGGACAACTTATAAAGGCAGATCAGTATTTCAACCTGGGATCCGTTGCCAAAACATTTGTTGGCACCATGCTGGCTGAGGCGGTGATTGAAAAGAAGGCAAAATTAGATGATGATATCCGTAAATACCTGCCGTGTAATTATCCAAACCTCGAATATGAAGGCCATCCGGTAAGGCTGGTAGATATTGCTAACCACACCTCGGGTATGCCCTCTTCGCCGAGGGATTTACCAGCCAAATTGACGGATAGCATCTACAAGCTGCCATTATCCAAACAGATCAAATATTATAGTACCTATAACCAGGACAGTTTGTTAAAAGATCTGCACCATTTTAAAATAGACACTATTCCCGGTACAAAACACAGGTATAATGGCAATGCCATGATGGTGCTGATGCTATTGCTGGAGCGTATTTACCACCAGCCTTATGAGGAATTGGTAACTCATTATTTGCGGACGCATTTGCAGCTATACGATACAAGAACACAGGTGCCGGAAGACCAATTCGGGAGGTTTATACAAGGGTATGATAAAGATGGACAGCCACAGCAGTATGTAAATACTAAAATGTTTTTTGGCGGTCCAAGCATGAATTCTACCATAAACGATATGCTGGGTTACCTGAAGGCGAACATTGAAGAGAAAGATCCAGCGATCCGCTTAACACACCAGCTTACCTGGGGTAGTAACCCAAAGGATTTCGCAATCGGCCTCAACTGGATGTTCGACCTGGAAGATGGCGAAAAAGATTATTATCATGACGGCCATACCGGGATCGGCTTCAATACACTTTGCGAGTTTTATCCCGATCAGCATTTGGGTTTTATTATTGTAGTGAATGATAATGTCGACCAGGTTAAAGTATCGAATTTGGAGAGTACCATTAAAAAAGGACTGAAATAATAATAATTTGAGTCCCTTTTTTTGAATTGTTTGCTTATCTGCCCCCCCCCATTTATTTCAACTCATAAATCACAGCCTCATAAGGTTGAAGGGTTCCGTTATTCGATGGGTGGCTATAATTCCCCAAAAGTATTTTTGCCTGGCTAAGGTCAATGCCGGTATTTGCGGCTGCAACCTTTGCTTTGAAATTCAGCAGCACCAGTAATTTTTTTCCGTTCAGTTCGCGGGTATAGGCATAAGTGTCCGGATTTTGTTTATCAAGCAGGGTGTATTTGCCATAAACCAGCACGAGGTTATCTTTGCGCAGCTTCACTACCTTCCTGAAATAATTTAATACCGAATTCGGGTCCTTTTCTTCTTCGGCAACGTTGATAGTTTTATAATTTTTGTTTACCTGGATCCAGGGGGTGCCGGTTGAAAAACCTGCATTCGCGCTGCTATCCCATTGGAAAGGCGTCCGACCGTTATCCCGGCATTCAAAAGCTATCCGCTGCATATACTTATCCATATCGGCGCCGATGCTTTTCTGGTGCTTGTATTCATTCAGCGTTGCCATGTCGCGGTAATCTTCAATTTTTGTAAAGCCGGCATTGGTCATACCCAACTCATCGCCATTATAATAAAAAGGCGTGCCCCGCATCGTCATTAAAAAAGTGGTGAGCATTTTGGCAGATACTTCCCTGAACTGCGGGCTGTCGTTACCGAACCTGCTGACCAGCCTGGCCTGGTCATGATTGGCAAGGAAAATGGATAACCATCCCTTATCAGCAAAGGCGCTGTCCCAGCGGCTAAACACTTCTTTAAAATGCGGCAGGCTATACCCTGTTGGTTTAGCAAGATCAACACCATCAAAAGCATAGGCCATATTTAATTCATGCCGGTTGGCATCAACTAAATTGTGTGCATCCTCAAGCGTATTGCCGGCGCCCTCGGCCACACTCATTACGTTGTACCTGCTCAATACCTCTTTATACATCTGTTGTAAATAGCCGTGCAAATTTCCCTGCATCGCATAATATTGGCTAAAGTTTTTTTCGAAACCTTTCGGGAAACCCGGGAAAGTGGTGTCTTTTGCAGCAAACTGAAAAGCATCAAGCCTGAAGCCATCAATGCCCTTATCTGCCCAAAACTTCATAATACCATATATTTCCTGACGTAGTTTTGGGTTTTCCCAGTTAAGGTCGGGTTGCTTCCGCGAAAAATAATGAAGATAATATGCATTGGTCAGCGAATCGTACCGCCAGGCATCATGATTTACGTCAAACAGGCTGTAGCGGTAAGGCGGTTTGCCCTGTTCGGCATTCCACCAATGGTAATAGTCGCGGTAAGGGCTGGTTCTTGAACTGCGGCTTTGTTTAAACCATTCGTGCTCATCGCTGCTGTGGTTTACCACCAGGTCCATTACCAGTTTAATGCCTCTGTCATGCAAGCCTTTCAGCAAGGCATCAAAATCTGCCATCGTGCCAAAATCCTTCATAATGTCACGATAATCGCTCACATCATAACCGTTGTCATCATTGGGCGAACTGTAGATAGGGTTAAGCCAGATTGCATCAACGCCCAGGCTTTTAATATAGTCGAGTTTTGATATAATGCCTTTCAGATCGCCAATCCCGTCACCATTGTTATCTTTAAAACTGCGTGGGTATATCTGGTAAACCACCGCCTCTTTCCACCATTTGCGGTCAGGAGTGCTGTCGTTTTTTATTTGATTTTGCGAAAACCCAATATTGCTGATCAGGAAAAGAACAACAATAAAAAGGCCGGGCAGGAAGGTTTTTCTTTTCATAAAAATATGGGTTATCGCGGTGTAAACATTCTGATATTGCTTGCAACCGTATTTAATTGGTTCTTAAGTGCCAATGCTAAAATATAAAATAAAATCCCAAGTACAAGGGGCATTATTTTTAGAAAAAGTTCGGAATTTGGTCAGTTTGATCGTTTTAGTTAAACGTTACTGCTAACTTTTGACAAAGTTATATTCAATAGCTAAGTAATTAACAGTTAAATAGTTGTTTTTAAAATTAATTTTTGACCTTGCTTGCTTTTTTCATTTATTATGCTGTAACTTTACTTTTAATTAAGTTCTTAACCTTAAAACAAACCTTATCATGATCAAAAAACTTTTAATTTTTGGTCTCGTTGTCAGCATGTGGTCATGCAAACAAGGGGCCTCCGTTCCGGGAAGCAGTGCTTCCGACACAACAAATGCAGTAAATAATGTACCCTTCCCCGATTTTGGCTATATGGTGGCTGATTATAAAGGGCCCGTTTTTAAACTAAGCCAGGATTATCCGGATACCTTATCAACGGCACCTCTTCCGGGCTTTTTTAAAATTGATTACAAAAAAGACTGGCGCAAATATTTAGACGCTGTAAAAGCCTATTGTTTTGAGGGAAATACCGATGTGGATTTCAGGGTCGAATACAATAAAATACGGAAATGGTACCATATGCCATGGCAGCACTACGGGAAAAATGGCCGCGAGGGCTTTCATGGTTTAACCCAGGAAGCGCCGGTAAAACCTTATCAGTTAGCTCCAACCCAAACAATTGATACCTCGGGCGCTATAGCCGTTGGTTTGTACAATGATATTGCGGGGTACACCATTGGCCAGGTATGGAAAGACCATTATAATCCTGATAGTTTACATAATGTAAGCTTTAAAAACGGGGCGGTGCTTTTCAAGCTGCTGTTTGTGACGCTGCCCGAAAAAAATATCACACAGCAGGTGCCTTTTCTCGACAATGGCATCTGGTGGGATGCCTATGCCGCTACCAATTTTAAAAAGCCGTATAATCGCCATAGGGCAAGGGTGGTATTAATACAGATGGACATTATGGTACGGGATGACAATGCACCGAATGGTTGGGTTTTTGGCAATTTTCAATATAACGGAAAACTCAATCATCCAAATAAATGGGATAATATGATACCGGTTGGCCTTATGTGGGGAGAAGACCCTACAGATACAACCAATGCATCAAATCCAAGGCCAACAAAAACAATAATTAACCCGAATTTAAAAGAGACCATCATTAACCCCGATGCAAATGAACTGCCTGCCACCCATTTGGGTTGGAACAGCCGTTTAAACGGGCCGGTTGATAACCCGATGAGCTCATGTTATTCATGCCACTCAACCGCCGAATCTCCTGAGCTGACACCACAAAGCCCATTGTTCCTGGATTCAGCCGAAAGGGCAAAATATCCGGTTGGTTCGCCTGCGTGGATGTTATGGTTTCGAAACCTAAAATGCGGCGTTCCTTTTAATCCGGAGGCCAAGTCAATGGATTTTAGTTTGCAATTAGCTTCATCTATTGAATATTTTAACCAATGGAAGGCAACACAAGCCGGACTTTTTGCATCTGCTTATCCAAACGACCAGGGTGTTTTGTTACTCAAAAAACTTGCGGTAAAAGCTAAGCCAGTGACAAAGAAAGCTAAAGAATACATAATTGCTTTCCCTGTCCCTAAATAAAATTTTATAAAGTTTATGCTGACGAATCAACCAGGAGTTAATATTACTCCTGGTTGATTTGCTGTTATGCAGTAAGTTATTCCTATTGCATAAGCCCAAAAATTGTAGACTGTTGTAAAAATAGGGTGTTTTTACCCTAAAAATACCGTAAAATAACGGTAAGGTGTGTAGCGGATTGTTGTGTAGTTTTAACCATTATCTAAACCTTATCGCAATTACTCAAAAACATCAATCAAACCTTAACAATGAAAAATTCTACAGGGATTACAAGTAAAAACACTTTGCCACCAATACCAAAAGGTTTTGGCCTGCCATTTTATTATGCCACACTTTTTAACATTGAAGTGGCTTTTTTAGTCGACCGTAAAAGAGTACTCCCGTACTTTGAAGGCACCGGACTTGTCGCTTCAGATTTTGACGGCAAGGCCATTGTAAGTTTCAACTACCAGTTATACAATGGACAGTTCCCGGATAGTTCAAGCAATACCCAGGAAATAGAACTGAATATTGTTGCCTATCCCGAGTCGCAGAAAGATAATGTTGCGCTGGTTACCGCGGCGCAATATTTAAGGGGCGAAGAGCAAACAAAGCTTATGGGGCACAAAAGGGTATGGGTGCCTTGTGATAATGATACGGCTATCAGCGCAGGCAAAACATTATTTGGTGAACCAAAGTTTAAAACAACATTTACCACCAGTTTTCCGTCGCTTAATGTTCCTGAGGTGCAAACCTGGACCATCACCTGCAATGACCCGGCAAACCCCAAAGAAAACATTTTTACCTGCGTATCTGATGTGAAAAACCTGATTCCTGAAGCTTCAGCGTTTTCGCCGATAACAGAGTACGGGAAGTTTGATGACCAGCTCATCGGCTGCAGATGGAATATTCTTCAACCAACACAGCTTTATTTTTTAAATGAAATTGAAAGCAAAAACAGAGTAAAACTTGATTTTGGCAGCTCAACACATCCTATGAAAAAGGATATGGAGGCACTTATCGGGAATACCGCTGCCTTTACCGTTAGAACAAGTTGTTCTGCACCGGCCGCTATTCAAACCAGGGCCTATTATGCCTAAAGTAGTTGTCTTAATTTCTGTAATCAATTTGAAATAAATCTCAAAAAAATGATAAACCAAAACAGTGAAAAGGAACTGTTCCTGAAAATATCGGTTGCCCTTACGGGGTTTAATGAAGCCGAATTAGAAGGCACCGGAATGGTGGATACCTATTATCAAACTATTCTGGAAAACAATACGACTGATGTAATTACCTATTTCTTTCGTGCCGTGGAAACAATATTTGAAGATAGCAACGGCGACGAAGAGAAGGCAATTGAAACCGTGCTGATGCCTGCTACGGCATTTAACGGGCTGGCCCAAAATATCATCAACATGTGGTACCTGGGCAACTGGGGCCAAAATGTTGTATCGGGCAAAGCCTATACACAGGGCCTGGTATGGGATGCCGCCGAAACCCATCCTCCGGGCGCTAAACAACCCGGCTATGGTACATGGAGCATGCCTCCTTTATAATTTATTTTCCTCATTTACATTAATCTTTTAATATGAAAGTCGATAATTATGATGTGGTCATCGTCGGATCCGGTATAGCGGGGGCGGTAATTGCAAAAACACTCACACAGGCCGGAAAAACTGTGCTTATGCTGGAGGCCGGTTTACAGGCCGGAATAGCCCTCGACGCTGAGGGTTCATACAAAACCTACCAAAAGTATATCGAAACCTTTTACAACGCGCCGGCCAAAGTGCCAAACTCACCCTACCCCGACCTGAAAGATGCACCATCCATTGATGTGCTGGATATTGAGAAACTACAAAATGGCATTCCTTCAACCGATGGCTACCTGGTACAAAAAGGCCCGCTGCCTTTTGCAAGTGATTGTATGCGGGGCCCGGGAGGCACTACCATGCACTGGCTGGGAACTACCCTGCGCATGTTGCCCAATGATTTTAAAATGAAAACGGTGTATAACCAAAATGTTGACTGGCCCTTAACCTATGATGACCTGAAACCTTTTTACGAGATGGCAGAGTTGGAAATAGGCGTAGCAGGCAATGTAAGCGAACAGAAATATCCCGATATCCCCGCTGATTTTTTTGGGAAAGATTATGTTTTCCCGATGGAGAAAATACCACAAAGTTATCTGGATAAAGAGATCGGAAAAAAGACGGAGAAATTAAAGGTATCCCTTAACCGCCGGGAATATGAGCTCACCTGTATCAGCACACCGCAGGGCCGCAACTCCGTTCCTAACGAGGCCTACAAATACGGTTCGATTGTATGGAACGCATCAAAAAAGAAGTTGCAGCTGGAAACACAGGATCAAACCTATAATCCTGATGGCTCTTTATGGGATCCTTATACCGGCCAACGGTGCGAAGGTAATGCCAGCTGTGTGCCTATTTGCCCTGTGCAAGCCAAATACAATGCACTGAAAACCCTGAGACGGGCCAAACAGGAAAACCTGGATATTATTACACAGGCGGTGGCTTATAAGATTAATACCGACGATCATACAAACGAGGTTACGGGGATTGAGTACAAACTGTACAAAACTGATCGCTCGTCTGAATATACTACCGGTATTGCCAAAGGAAAGATTTATGTTCTTGCGGCCAGCGCCATCGAAAATGCAAAAATTTTGCTTGCCTCAAATGTTGCCAACAGAAGCGACCAGGTTGGCCGTAACTTAATGGACCATTTGGTAATGCTTACATGGGGCCTTACAAAAGATAAGATCTATCCTTATCGCGGCCCCGGGTCCACCACCAACATCCCAACCTTCCGCGATGGGGAGTTCAGAAAAGAACATGCAGCTTGGATCTCGCCCCTTGATAACTGGGGCTGGAGCTGGCCTGTATTTTCGCCGGGCAGCGACGTAGGCAAAGCGGTTAGCAGTGGCCTTTTCGGGAAAAAGCTGCGGGAGAAGATGAACGAAGATGTGACCCGGCAGTTTCTGCTTCACTTTGAGGTGGAACAAAGTCCTGACCCCGGCAACAGGGTTACCATCGACCCGCAATACCTGGATGCCATCGGGAATTACCGCCCGGTGATCACTTACAATGTTGGCGATTATATGCTTAAAGCATTTGAAGCATCCAAAATAGTCTCCGACCAGATTTTTGCTGCTAACGGGATCAAAGACTTTACTTATTATAACCCTAAAACCGATCCTGATTATGTAGTTTACAAAGAGCAGGGCTATACCTTCAGAGGGGCCGGGCATATTGTTGGCACACATCGCATGGGCTTTACCGAGGATGACTCGGTTGTTGATAAAAATCAGCGCAGCTGGAACCATCAAAACCTTTACCTGGTAGGCTGCGGGAACATGCCAACTTTAGGTACCTCGAACCCTACACTAACAATGACTGCCCTTACCTTCCAGGCAGCGGAAAACATCCTTAAACAACTTCAAAAATAAAAACATGAAAGCATCATTCGGCCAATCAAATAACCCAAAACGGCAAAAGCTGATCAAGATGGTACCGGCCAGCGGCAAGGCTGATTCCTTATTAGGCGAGGTCGCTTTTCTGAAATTGCAGGCGATAGAGTCGCCCATAAAAACACTCGAGGAACTGAAAAGCGCTCTGCAAACAGCTGTTGAACTGGAGCATTCAACTATTCCGCCCTACCTGTGCGCGCTTTATTCAATTAAAGATGGCACTAATGACATTGCCACAGGGATAATCAGAAGCGTTGTTGTGGAGGAAATGCTCCACATGATTCTTGCAGCCAATATTTTGAATGCCATTGGCGGGACACCAAAGATTGATAAGGAACATTTTATCCCGGCATACCCCGGCTCATTACCTGACAGTGATAATTCTTTTATCATTAATCTTGAGAAATTTTCAAAGGAGTCTATCGAAGTTTTTTTAAGGATAGAAAAACCTGAACCCACCAGGGAGCATCCCAAAGTAAAAGATTACCATACTATCGGGCAGTTTTACCAGGGCTTGATGTTAGGACTTGAATACGTAAATGATCATACCGCGGGAGGTATTTTCTTAACCGATCCTGAGGTACAAAAAAGACAAATAACCCCGGAACATTATTATGGCAGTGGTGGGGTGATAGTGCCTGTTTATACTATTGATGATGCCAGGCTTGCGATTGAAGAAATTGTAGGTCAGGGTGAAGGTATTGACGATACCATTGAAGACAGCGACCAGAAATTATTTGGGCAGGGCATTGAGTACGCTCATTATTTCAGGTTCAACGAAGTGCTGCAGGAGAGAATGTACTGCGAGAATGATACTCCGAAAGGCGGGCCAACCGGTGAAAAAATTGCAGTGGACTGGAATGCTGTGCATAACATGGTAACCAGCCCCAAAATAAAGGATTATGAAGGGTATCCCGAGCTCTATGAAAAAGCCAGGTCATTCAACCAAACTTATACACAGCTGCTGGATAATATCCATTGTGCCTGCGACGGCAAGCCTGAACTGTTAATGAAGGGAATTGGTTTAATGTACCAGCTGAAATATAAAGCCGTTGAGCTGATGAATATCCCCTTTCAGGATGGTTATATGGCCGGCCCGACATTTGAACTGGACAGGGGGTAAGGCCTTGTTGTAAATAATTAATTATTGAAAAAACTATAAAATCATGTATTCGACTATTGCAAAATCGACCATTTTACCGGGAAAGGAAGCCGAGGTAATCGAAATTCTTAAAAAACTGCCAAAACAGGTGGAAAATGAACCAGGTACCTTGCTCTATATGGTGCACACGCCGGACTTTAGCCAACCCAGTTTACCAACCCCGGCTGCTGGTGAAGTAATTTTCTTTGAAATTTACGAAGATAAAGCTGCTTTTGAGGCTCATTTAGATGGTGCCGCATTTCAGAATTATATAAAGGAGACCAAAGATCTTTTTTTAGCGGATAGTTTTAATCAAACTTTTGTTCCGATAGAAATACTGAAACACCAGGCCGGGTTTGCTAAAGAGGAGTTATTGAAAGATTTGAGCGGCATTTAGGCGCAGCATTTGCTTTGCCGCCGTTGGATCTTGAAGTATTGTAAATGAGACGCTCCAGGCTTTTATCTTGATTCCTGGCTCTTGCTTCTTGACTCTCCATCTGTATTATAATCAATAAATTAAAACTAATACTAAACCAAAAAACCATGTACCCACTAATTGCAAAATGGACCATTTTACCCGGAAAAGAAGCTGAAGCCATCGAAATTCTTAAGAAATTGCCTGAACAGGTAAAAAAAGAATCTGGTACGCTGCTTTACCTGGTACACACCCCCGACTTTACCCAACCCAGTTTACCAACCCCAGCCGCAGGCGAGGTTATTTTCTTTGAGATATACAAAGATAAAGCTGCTTTTATGGATCATTTGAACGGCAAGGCATTTACCGATTTTGTGAAAGAACATGGCAGCCTGTTTTTGTATAACAATAATCAACCTTTCGTTATTGTAGAAATGCTGAAACACCAGGGGGGCTTTATTAAGGAGGAGTTATTGAAAGAATTAGGCGGCATTTAGTACGAACATCCAATTTATTACAACCCCACGTTGCTGTATGGCACCAAAAAAAGAGAAGCTTCATTTGTCGTGAAGCTTCCCTTTTTTTTGTTATTCCGGGTTAAATCGCAATCAAAGTATTCACATTCCAGTGCGGGAACAGGAGCGCTTTTCCGCCATAAAATTTGGGGTTGCCGTTAGGGAACAACAATGGAATTGATTGCAGGTATTGGATTTGGTAAAATGTAGGGTTCTGGTCTGTTTCGGGTGCTGATGCTGAGTTTGTATTTTGAATCGTCTCGATCATGAAAGTACAGATAAAATCCTGCGGACCTGCAATTGCCCGTTCAAACGGAACATTCAGCACCATCCCAAGATTATCCGCCGTTGATACCGATAATGAATTTACACCAACGATGTTATTGGCATATTTATTCAGGAATCCGATCGGGTTGATGAAATTCTCCACATCGGCAGGGGTATTTGGCATTTTTACAATAGCAAGGGCAGCCGCTATCGCTGCTTTGTAATCGATTATGAGTTGCGTAGCGTCTGACCCGTCCTGGAATGAAGGCAGAAAACTAAGCGAACCGGCTACCGTAGGGAAGTTTGACAATTGCAGGTACGGCGCAACATTTCCTGAAACAGGAGCTGGGTAATTAGTTGAGATCCCCGCTGCCTGG
>Ga0316224_1001116_pt1 | contig 31764 bp, 32 predicted proteins | sample TBH18013metaG_FD_206254 | JGI IMG/M metagenome (GOLD analysis project Ga0316224, IMG submission 206254) | Freshwater microbial communities from Trout Bog Lake, Wisconsin, USA - TBH18013 | ecosystem: Environmental > Aquatic > Freshwater > Lake > Hypolimnion/Profundal zone | place: USA: Wisconsin... | reverse complement strand
TCGGTGCTGACGCCGATTGTTTTCATGAGATAGCGTAGCACTCGTAAATTATTGATGGGGTGAATATCGGCGGTAATGTCCATCGCTAATGAGCGTACCCATGCTCGATCTATTGGATTGCTCGGCAGCAATGGAGGATCCGCTTGAATCTCTTCCAAATACTCAATGATGGCTAGGGACTGGTGAATGCTCTGCTTACCATCCTCGAACAGTGGCACCAGGCGATTTGGGTTTTTCTCGGCATATTCGGGGTGAAGTTGTTCCCCGCCGTTTTTATTGAGATGAACGGGAATGATTTCGTAATCCAGTTGTTTAAGATTTAAAGCAATGCGCACACGAAAGGCTGCCGAACTGCGCCAGAAACTATATAACTTGGTTTGCATAAACGGTTCCCGATTTCATTCACAACAGTATATTCATCTAATGTCTGCTTGGATATCGTGGAAATAGATCTACCCAAGAAAGTGATTTAGACTGCTTACATATGGAAGAAATCAATTTCTGGATTGGTATTATTGCCACAATTGCTTTTGCGATTACTGGGGTGTTAGCGATTGCGGATCGTGGGGTTGATATTTTTGGGGTGTTAGTTCTTGGCGTGATTACTGCTATTGGCGGCGGTACTGTGCGAGATATCATTTTGCAGACCTCCACCTTTTGGTCGCAGTCGCAAATTTATGTCTGGCTTGCCCTTGGCGCAAGCGTTCTCACTTTTGTTGCGGAATCTTTTTTTACTCAACCGCAAATTTACCGATGGATGCTCTACATCGACGGTCTTGGGGCTGCTTTATTCGGAATTGCCGGAGCCGATAAAGCCTGGAATATGGGGTTTGGTTTGCCGCTTGGGCCGGTGATTTTAGGTGTGGTGACCGCAATTGGCGGTGGTTTGCTACGAGATATTCTAGCTGGCAGAAAAACGCTCTTGATGTCACACGAGCTTTATGCAATTCCAGTAACCTTGGGTTGCTGCGTTTATGTGTTGATTCTGAATTTCTTGCCGCAATACACCATTGAAGGTTCGGTGGTTTGTATGTTGGGCATCTTTGGCTTACGCGCAGCAGCTATCTATTGGGATCTGCGTGTACCTAAAATGTTGATTACTAAAACGCGCTAACAGCGCCGTCACTGCGTGGATCCCATCCGCCACGTAAGGTGCCTGAGGGTTCGCGAATGATGCAACCCGCGTGACCAACGGTCTCATCAAATGCATCTAGCATTTCGATCTCATGCCCCAAGGCATGCAATTCTTTAGCAACCCAAGGGCTAAAACGGGATTCGAGTTTTAGGCTGTCACTGGTTTGCCCCCAAGTACGACCGAGTAACCAGCGCGGGCGACTGATCGCATCTTGCGGATCTAGTCCATAAGTTGCAGTGCGGGTAAATACCGCACATTGGGTTTGGGGTTGACCATCCCCACCCATCGTGCCATATACCATCTGACGACCATCATTAAAAAGTGCAAGTGCGGGGTTCAATGTGTGAAATGGCTTGCGATAGGGTTCGAGGTGGTTGAGTGTTTTTGGATCCAGAGAAAAACTGCAACCGCGGTTTTGCCAATTAACACCAGAAGCAGGCAGAACAATGCCTGCGCCGAATTCGTGATAAATACTTTGAATGAAGGAAACAGAATTTCCTTGGCCATCGACCACGCCCATCCAGATTGTATCGGCAGGCCCTCTGCCTTGCCCCCAAGGAAGCGCTTTTTCAGGATCAATATTTTTTGCTAGCTTCTTTAAAAAAGCTGGAGCTAAAAATGATTGAGCGTTTTTGACCATGTATGCAGGGTCAGTTACAAACTTGTCACGCACTTTGAAGGCTTGTTTGGTTGCTTCAACACAGTGGTGGACATATTGGGCGCTATCCACCTTGAAGCGCTTCAAGTTCACTTGATCCAAGATGCCGATAATCATTAAAGAGATAAGGCCTTGGGTTGGTGGAGTCATGTTGTACACATTGCCCATGCTGTGTTTTAGTTCGAGAGGATCGATTAATTTCGCATGATGGCGGTGAAGGTCGCTGAGGCGAAGGGGGCTGCCGATATCAGCCAGTTCTTTGGCAAGCAAGTTCGCTAAGTCACCACGGTAGTAATCTTCCGTTCCCTTTCTGGCAATCTGTCGTAATGTATTGGCCAGATGCTCTTGTTTAAAGATGCTACCTACCGGAGGTACTTTTCCATCAACTAGAAATGTTTCGGCAAAGCCGGGTATCGGGGTTAATTCTTCACGCTTCTTGGCAGTTAGGCTGGATTGGCTATGGGTAACTGGCACGCCAGATTCTGCATAGTGAATCGCGTCTGCAAGCAAACGGGAGAGAGGGATCTTTCCTTTGAGGGCTTGTTTGGAAAGTTGGTGTGCCGCACCCCAGCCTGAAATAGTTCCTGCAACAGTGTTGGCTGCCACGGGCCCGCGAAATGGAATGGCCTTCGTAATGCCCCGGTCGGCATACCAGTGTTTCGTTGCAAGACCTGCGGCAGCCCCGCAGGAATCAATGCCGCCCATCGCTTTTCCTGGAGAGTGGATTATCCAAAATGAATCACCACCGATGGAATTCATATGGGGATAGACAACCGCGATAGTCGCTGCTGCTGCCACCATTGCATCGAGCGCATTGCCACCTTCTCTTAAAACCGCCAAAGCGGATTCCGATGCCAGGGAGTGTGGCGCCACCGCCATCCCACGAATGCCCCATTTTTGCTGCATAAATTTTTCTCCAGAATGTTTTTTTGTTATTTCTGTAAATGCCATTGTAGAGCTCGGGAAAACCCCGACCAAATTGGATGGGGAAATACCCTAACTAATGAAGTTCTATGAAATGTTCGAACGCATAATTACTTGATTAATTAATATTTATATAAAAATAGTTAGGAACTACTGATGGCAACATCAATTAAAGCAGCCCCAATGACTGCCGAAGAGCGTAAAGTTATTTTTGCCTCATCTTTAGGTACGGTTTTTGAGTGGTACGACTTTTACCTTTACGGTTCGCTTGCCGCAATTATTGCTAAGCAATTCTTTTCAGGGTTAGATGCGGGTTCAGCCTTCATTTTCGCGTTGCTCGCTTTTGCTGCTGGCTTTATTGTGCGCCCTTTTGGCGCTTTGGTATTCGGTCGTTTGGGAGACTTGATTGGTCGTAAGTACACCTTTTTAGTGACCATTCTCATCATGGGTGGTTCTACGTTTATCGTCGGCATTTTGCCGAACTATGCCACCATTGGCGCTACTGCACCGGTTATTTTGATCGCGCTACGCATGCTGCAAGGTTTGGCTTTAGGCGGTGAGTATGGTGGCGCTGCAACCTATGTTGCTGAGCATGCTCCACATGGTAAGCGTGGTGCATACACAGCGTGGATTCAAACGACAGCAACTCTAGGCCTATTCCTGTCTTTGCTCGTCATTTTGTTCACACGTGAATTGACTGGTCCAGACTTCGATGTTTGGGGTTGGCGTATTCCATTTATCGCCTCAATTCTTCTCTTGGGCGTTTCCGTCTGGATTCGTTTGTCGATGAATGAATCTCCTGCTTTCAAAAAGATGAAAGAAGAGGGCAAGTTATCTAAAGCTCCTTTGACTGAGTCATTTGGCCGCTGGAAAAACTTGAAGATTGTGATCTTGGCGCTCTTCGGTCTAGTTGCCGGTCAAGCAGTGGTTTGGTATACAGGCCAGTTCTATGCCTTGTTCTACCTCACTCAAGTATTAAAGGTCGATGCTAAGACGGCAAACTTGTTGATTGCTGCATCGCTATTGGTTGGTACGCCATTCTTCGTTATCTTCGGTAGCCTGTCAGACAAGATCGGTCGTAAAGTCATCATTATGTCTGGTTTGCTGTTGGCTGTAATTACCTATATTCCAAATACACCAGTTTCCGTATTTAATGCTCTGACACACTTTGCTAACCCAGCGTTAGAAAAGGCAATGGCAACCGCACCAGCTACGATTACCGCTGATATCAATGAATGTACATTTCAGTTCAACCCAACTGGTACGGCTAAGTTCACCAGCTCTTGTGACATTGCAAAGCAAGTAATGGCTACCAATTCCGCTAGCTACACTACTGTTGCCGCTCCTGCTGGTTCAGTCGCTGTAGTGAAGATTGGTGAGCTTGAAATTCCAGGTTATACATCCATGGGCTTAGATCCAGCCGATGCAAAAGCGAAAGATGCTGAGTTTAAGGCCGCGATTCGTGAAGCATTGAATAAAGAAGGTTACCCCGTGAAGGCTGACCCAGCTGCGATTCACTATATGGCGGTATTCTTCCTTTTGTTCTATTTGGTTATTTTGGTAACCATGGTTTATGGTCCAATCGCGGCCATGTTGGTTGAGATGTTCCCAACTCGTATTCGCTATACATCTATGTCGCTTCCATACCATATTGGTAACGGCTGGTTCGGCGGATTGTTGCCAACGATCACCTTCGCCTTGGTAGCGCAGAACGGTAATATTTACTATGGGCTTTGGTACCCAATCATCATTGCTGCGATGACTTTGGTAATTGGTGTACTCTTTGTGCGCGAAACGAAGGATGTAGACATTTACGCGCGCGACTGAAATGCCGCACTAGGCAGTTTTAGTTTGCATCTGAAAACCCGATCATTTATGGTCGGGTTTTTTATCCCCACAAATTTTGTTGATTGTTGCGATTGAGCAGTGCCAAATTTTGAGCCGCAATAGAAATTTCTTGAGGCCCAGGAATGTGCTTGATGTTGGCGCCTGCGGCAAGTGAGCCTACTTGGTTAACACGCAAGTACCATCCGCTAAATCCGGATTGAAGCATTGCTTTTGCAGCACCCTTGTATCCCATGGCGGCATTAAATTTAAAACAGGGCTCGCGTAGTTTGACAACGGAAAATTCAAGACCGCCAATAACGAGCTTATCCCCAATGTATATCTGAGTCTCTAGCAAGCCTTCAATCGTGAAATTTTCTCCGATAGCACCGTATTGAAGTTGCACTGTTTTTTTGGTTTCTCGTGTGAGCAGTTCATTCCAGAAAGCATAGTGCTCAGCAGGATAGGCATAGATGGCTTTTTCAATTCCACCGTGGACCGAGAGATCCGCTTGTTCATCTCCCTTAACTCCCAATCTAGTAATTTCTACTGGCACAGAATTATCCAGGTCGCTGAGTGGATGCTTGCGAATCGCGGACGCAACTGTTTTGTAATTAGGATGGTGATCACCAAGGAGTGGGGCAACTTTTCCTGCTGAGATTGAGATTAGCCGCATGACTACTTTTCAATCAAGGTCAATGCTTGCATTCTGCGCTGATAAACCTCTTTAATTTTCTCAAGCATTTCACTATTAGGTTCTGGCCAATTGGCGCCTGAGTGATTGGCAATATAAGTAGCCGCATCAGCAAAATCGGCAATCGATAAATTGGGATTGCCACCTTTAGGGGGCATTTGCCCAACCCCAGCATAGGCGCGTCCAATGAGGCGAATTTGACCCTCAGCTAAACGTGGACCCCATTTATATTTATCACCTGTTAGTGGCGCCCCTAAGTTACCGTTGCTATGACAAGCAATGCACAGTGAGTTATAGGTTTTCAGGCCATCAGCCAATGTCAGTGTTGAGGCAAACATTAAACCAGCGAATATGGGTATAGATTTATTGCGCATATCCTTTCATTGTAGTGAATAGTTCTTCAATCATCTGTTTATTTGCAGCTACCAGCACACCTTCTTTGGTTTTCTTTTTGCGCATGAGCTTGGCATTGGTTAATTTGTTCACATGAAATAGCGTCATTACATAAGAAATTTGTAACTTGTCAGCAATATCATGCAAAAGCATTCCCTCATTTTTGATCTTTACCATCAGGAATATCGTAATTCGGTTGCTCGAGCCTAACGCAAGGCATGCTTTAGCGGTTTGGTTCTTATTCATCATTTATTTCCAAAATTGGCAGTTGCGTATCGAGCGCGCTTGTATTGGGAAGATAGTAGTAGGCAGCGCCTTTGATGCGCCTGCTTACTAATCCAGCCTTTAGCAAAATGTGGAGCTGTTGAGAAAGTGCATGTGGCTTTATTGAAATGTATTCCAACATTGCGTTTGGGCGGATTCCTTTAGCCCCGGCTTCTCGTACGAGCTCGTAGATTTCCAGTCTTCTCTTATCACCCAAGGCGTGAAAAGTTTTTGCTTCTTTGAGGTATTTCATGGCGTTATCCCAAATATCCATTGCTGAATAAAAATTCATAGGTATGAGACCTCTCAGTGAAAGGCTCAAATCATTGCGAGGGATTAAACGCTGAATCTAGGGGGTTTGAAGGCTGGCTCAATAAACCCTTGAGCCTTGGGGGCTTGTTTGAATTCTTGCAAATAAGCCAAGGTGGAAATAGCTAAAACTGGCTCTATGGATGACGCAGGCGTTTGCATAGCATCAAAGTAAAAAAGATTAAATGCAACTTCATCTTCTGTGTTGATATCTGCATTGACAAAATGAACCTTGCCAGTTTGATGGTCAATCTTTTGAATCACCTCAATATGCGCAATATCTTCAGACGCTTCAAATGATCCGCGGATAAGGGATGCCCCACTCGCCAAATTGACGAACAGTAGACAAAAGCAGCAAATAGAGAGGATGCGATTGCGTATTGATTTCAAGGTGCAAGTTGTATTTCTTTGTTTGACGGGATTTTAATTAAATTTGTGAAAAATACCAAAGCAATCTCTATGAGATTCGGGGTTCTGGCACTTAGGGGTAGGAAAACGACGGGGAATTGGCCCAGCTTGGCATATTTAGACAGCAATATCCCTATTGTTTTATAATCATACGTTCGGCGATTTAGCTCAGTTGGTTAGAGCGATGGAATCATAATCCACAGGTCCGGGGTTCGAATCCCTGAATCGCCACCAAATTTAAGGCCATTGCCCAGCGGCAGTGGCCTTTTTCTTAGGTCTTCAAGGCTTTCAATATGGCTAAATTTTGGAACTTTGTTCTTTTTCAGCTTGGTTGGTTTGCCTGTGTTTTGGGCGCGGCCAATCAAAAAGTGCTCTGGGCCGCTTCTGGGACATTGGCCTACATTGCTTTTCATGTGTGGCGATCACATTCGCCCCGTCTAGAGCTAAATCTTTTAATAAAAGCTGTTTTATATGGAGTGAGTGCTGACACACTTCTTATCTATTTGGGCTTGTTGAACTTTGGGGATGAGTGGCCGAGCCCCTACCTATCTCCGGTCTGGATGTGGATTTTGTGGGCTTTGGTAGCTAGCACTGTTAATGGATCCCTCTCTTGGCTTAGGGATAGACCTATTCTTGGTGCTGTCCTTGGGGCGATTTGTGGACCAATGTCCTATGAAGCCGGAATAAGGATGGGCGCAGGTTCCTGGGGCTCTAACGGAGAATTAGGTGGATTTCTGCTGACGGGCGTCATCTGGGGACTTGCAATTCCTTTGTTTTTCTATTGGGATCGCACCCTTTTAGAGCGTGACCTAGTTAAAAATCCGTAACTTCTTCAAAGAAGACGCTTGCAAATACTACTGTTTTTATATACAGTAACTCCTGAGTTGTTAGATAGCACAAGAAATTTCGGAAAAAAGTCCTATACATAGTGAAAAGGAATAAAAAATGGCCTTGGATGATAAGAAAAAATCAGCCTCATCAGAATTTGAGGGAATGAGTGGAGATAAGCAAAAGGCATTAACGGCAGCCTTGGCTCAGATTGAAAAGCAATTTGGCAAGGGCTCAATCATGAGATTGGGCGATGCTGAAATTAGTCAAGATATTCAAGTTGTATCTAGCGGTTCATTGGGTTTGGATATAGCGCTTGGAGTGGGTGGTTTGGCACGCGGACGTGTGATTGAAATCTACGGCCCAGAATCATCCGGTAAAACAACGTTAACTTTACACGCCATTGCAGAGATGCAGAAGTTAGGCGGCACTTGTGCATTTATTGATGCCGAGCATGCGCTAGATGTTCAGTACGCATCTCGCCTAGGTGTTGATGTTAATAATCTCTTGATCTCTCAGCCAGACACTGGTGAGCAAGCGTTAGAGATTGCTGATGCCTTAGTGCGCTCAGGCTCAATCGATTTGATCGTGATTGACTCGGTCGCCGCCTTAGTTCCAAGGGCTGAGATTGAAGGTGATATGGGCGATTCATTACCGGGTTTACAGGCTCGCTTGATGAGTCAAGCTTTGCGTAAGTTGACTGGTGCGATTAAGCGTACTAATACAACGGTGATCTTTATTAACCAGATTCGTATGAAGATTGGCGTGATGTTCGGATCCCCCGAAACCACCACTGGTGGTAATGCGCTGAAGTTTTACGCTTCTATGCGTTTAGACATTCGTCGCATTGGTAGCATTAAAAAAGGCGATGAAGTAGTTGGTAATGAAACACGCGTCAAGGTTGTGAAGAACAAGGTCTCCCCACCGTTCCGCGAAGCAATTTTTGACATTATGTACGGTGCTGGCATTTCAAGAGAGGGTGAAATTATCGATATGGGTGTTGAAGCCGATCTTGTAGAAAAGTCAGGCTCTTGGTATAGCTATAACGGTGATCGAATTGGTCAAGGTAAGGATAACGTTCGTGAGTTCCTAAAAGAGAACCCAGCGATTGCCCAGGATATTGAAGCGAAAATACGCGCGAAGTTAGGCGTAAAAGCGGGCACAGCCGTAGTGACTGATGTGTTGAGCGAAGAAGAGGAAGTCGAATAGTTTGATGTCAGAATTAGACGGTAAAACTAACGATAGCAATAGTCAAAGCCCGAGCCTTAAAGCTCGGGCTTTGCGCCTTTTATCTTTGCGTGAATATAGCCGTAAAGGTTTGGCCGCAAAATTAGAAGAGTCAGTGGAAAGATTCGCCAAATCTTCCTCAAAACAGGGTGAACAAGAGCCAATCATCCCTGGCAAACCTTTAGCAGTGCAAATTGAAGAGGTTTTAGATGATTTTGAGGTTAGAGGTTGGCTGTCCGATCAGCGTTTTGCCGAATCCCTTGTGCGTCGCAGAAGCGAACGGTATGGAGCCCGAAAAATACAAGATGAGCTACAAAGGGCTGGGGTTGATGGTGGAAAGGCTGCACAGCTAATACAGGGGCTGCGAGAGACCGAATATCAACGCGCCAAAGAGCTTTGGCTGAAAAAATTTGGCGTACCAGCCCAGGAGCAGAAGGAACGAGCTCGACAGTATCGCTTTTTAGCTTCCAAGGGTTTTAGTTCTGAGGTCGTATCAAAGATCCTCGGTGGACGTTTTGACTAGGGCAAGTACGTATTGCCGTAATGCAATTGCGGCGTTGCAGCATGCTAGACTTACAAAGTCGGTAAAATCGATCTCATTTGCACAAAAAAGCCCGTTTTAGCGCTCAAAGTGTCAATCTGAGATGCAGGTTTAATCGATTTTATTAATCCTCATCGCTTGCTAAAAAAGATACCGTTTCGGGAGTAATTATGAAAATTCACGAGTACCAAGGCAAAGAACTTCTGCGCCAATTTAATGTGCCTGTTCCAAATGGCATTCCTGCATTTAGTGTTGATGAGGCAATTAAAGCTGCCGAAAAATTAGGTGGCCCAGTTTGGGTTGTTAAGGCGCAGATTCATGCGGGCGGTCGCGGCAAAGGCGGTGGCGTGAAATTAGCCAGAAGCATGGATGAGGTTAAGAAATATGCTTCTGAAATTTTGGGCATGCAACTCAAGACGCATCAAACTGGCCCAGAAGGTCAAAAAGTAAATCGCCTCTTGATTGAAGATGGCGCAGATATTAAAAAAGAATATTACTTCAGCATCGTTACAGACCGTGGCACTCAGAAGAATGTGATCATGGCCTCTAGCGAGGGTGGCATGGATATCGAAGAAGTCGCCGAATCTCATCCAGAAAAAATTATTAAAGTATTTGTTGATCCACTGATTGGTTTGACGGACGCTGACTGCGATATCGTTGCTAAAGGTATCGGCGTTCCTGATGCGTCTATTCCAATGGCTCGTGACGTGTTTAAAAATCTGTACAAAACCTACTCGGATACTGACGCATCTTTGGTTGAGATCAATCCATTGATCCTTGAAGGTAATGGCAAGATTAAAGCGCTTGATGCGAAGTTTAACTTTGATCCAAATGCTTTATATCGTCACCCGGAAATCGTGGCTTATCGCGATATCGATGAGGAAGATGCTGCTGAAATCGAAGCCTCAAAATTTGACCTTGCTTATATCTCTTTAGATGGCAATATCGGCTGTCTAGTGAATGGCGCTGGTTTAGCGATGGCAACCATGGATACCATTAAGTTATTCGGCGGCGAGCCAGCTAACTTCCTGGACGTAGGTGGTGGTGCTACAGCTGAAAAAGTAACCGAAGCATTCAAGATTATGCTGAAGAATAAGAGCGTAGAAGCCATTTTGGTAAATATTTTCGGCGGCATTATGCGTTGTGATGTGATTGCCGATGGTGTAGTTACAGCGTGTAAAGCAGTGAACTTAACTGTGCCTTTGGTTGTGCGTATGAAGGGTACAAACGAAGAGTTGGGTAAGAAGATTCTTGCTGATTCTGGTTTGCCAATTATTAGCGCCGATTCGATGGCTGAAGCTGCTACCAAGGTAGTCGCTGCTGTTGCTAAAAACAAATAATCAAGGAATTTCGATATGTCTATTTTGATTAATAAAAACACCAAAGTCATTACACAAGGCATCACTGGTAAGACTGGCCAGTTTCATACAGAGAAATGTCAAGAATATGCGAACGGCAAGAATTGTTTTGTTGCTGGCGTAAACCCTAAAAAAGCTGGCGAATCTATTTTTAATATTCCTATTTATGGAACCGTTAAAGAAGCTGCTCAACAAACTGGCGCCACTACTTCTGTTATTTATGTTCCACCTCCAGGTGCAGCTGCTGCAATTTGGGAAGCAGTTGAAGCTGACCTGGACTTCGTTATTTGTATTACTGAAGGCATTCCAGTTCGGGATATGTTGGAGGTGCGCAACAAGATGAAGGCAAAAGAAGCTAAAGGCGGCAAGAAGACTTTGTTGCTTGGCCCTAACTGCCCAGGCATCATTACTCCAGATGAAATCAAGATCGGCATCATGCCTGGCCATATTCATAAAAAAGGTCGCATTGGTGTTGTTAGTCGTTCCGGTACATTGACTTATGAAGCAGTTGGTCAATTGACAGCAATCGGTTTGGGTCAATCTACTGCTGTTGGTATTGGCGGTGATCCAATCAATGGCTTGAAACATATTGATGTTATGAAGATGTTCAATGAGGATCCAGAGACTGATGCAGTCATCATGATTGGTGAAATTGGTGGGCCGGACGAGGCTGAAGCGGCTCGTTGGTGTAAAGACAACATGAAGAAACCGGTAGTCGGCTTTATTGCTGGCGTAACAGCGCCTGCCGGAAAACGTATGGGTCACGCTGGCGCATTGATTTCTGGCGGTGCAGATACGGCTGATGCGAAGCTTGCTGTAATGGAGGAGTGTGGCTTCAAGGTAACAAGAAACCCATCTGAAATGGCTACTTTGTTAAAAGCGATGTTGTAAATAGAATTGAGTTTGGCTTAGTTTGTTCCAAGTATAAAAAGTAAGAATAACTACAGCCCCTTAGGAGCTGTAGTTATATAAAAACTAGAAGGAGACAAGATGGATTTCACAACAGGTAGCTTTTGGTTTGCTTTGGGCTCAATTATTCTGACGAATATATTGTTATCTGGAGATAACGCTGTGGTTATCGCATTAGCTTCGCGTACCCTGCCTAAGGCCCAGCAAAAATTAGCCATGATCTGGGGCAGTATTGCTGCCATTGTGATCTTGGTCTGTTTTACCTATCTGGCAGTTACCCTCTTAAAGCTGCCATTTATCAAGATGTTTGGCGCAATGCTCTTGGTTTATGTTGGTGTGAAGCTCATGTCTGAAGGTGATGAAGACCCGAGTACGGATTCTCAAGCAAGCTTGTGGGCTGCAATTAAGACAATTTTGATTGCCAACTTGGTGATGAGCTTGGATAACGTCATCGCCGTAGCTGCTGCGGCTCAAAAAGCTCCTGAAAATGCGCGTTTGTTTTTGCTTTGCTTGGGTCTAGGCGTTAGCGTACCAGTCATTATTTTTGGTAGCGCTATGTTAATCAAATTGATGGAGCGTTTCCCCGCAATTATTGTGATGGGTGCAGGACTATTGGGAATGTTGGCGGGTGACATGTTTGTCGAAGAACCATTTATTCACCAGTTTATTCTGTCATCATTTGGAGAGGTTGAAGAGTTCTTTCAGGTGGCAGGAGTTGTTATTGTGGTTGGCCTAGGTTTGTATCTAAAAAAGAAGAATCAGAAAAATTAAGAAAATTTATAAGTACCAGCTATTTAAATTCAGAAAAGCCGGCCTTTAAAGCCGGCTTTTCTTATGCCTGGCTCCCTAGAATAATAGAGGTATAGACTTGAGTATGAGGGTTTAACCCTCAGGAGCTAGGAATGGAAATAATGCAAAACAATCTCAAGCAAGATCCAAAAGAGTTGGTCATGCAAGACTCGGGCTTTACTCTCATTGAAGTCATGGTGGTGGTTGCCATCATCGGCATTCTGGTGGCGGTTGCGGTTCCTCAGTATCAAGATTACATTGCACGCAGTCGCGTAGTCGAGGGCATGAATTTATCCTCGAGTGCAAAGTTAGCGGTCACAGAGGCTTTTGCAAGTCGCGGCACTGTTCCCATGGATGAGGCTACTAGCGGATCTTTTACTTTTACACCAACACGTAGCGTGAAGTTGATTGAGGTCACCCCATCTGGCGCAATCGCAATTGATTATCAAATTAGCGTAGCGCCAGAAGGTAAAAATACTCTTCATCTTGTGCCGACAAATGAGCCCGATGCTAATGTCCCAAGACCAATTGATCTTTCTAAGTCTGAAGGCTCAACTTGGGCTGGCGGCTGGTCATGCAGGTCTACTGAGACAAACTTGTTATCGCAGCTATTGCCTTCGGAGTGCAGAATTAGCAAGTAACCAGTAATTAAGAAAGCAATAAAGCCACTCTTGTGGCTTTATTTATTTCAGCGTGAGCATGGACTTACTTCACCTTCCACTCACCAGACTTACCACCACTCTTTTCTAGTAACTTCACATCCCCCATTACCATGCCTCTGTCTACTGCTTTACACATATCGTAGATTGTGAGGAGGGCGACTTGGACTGCGGTGAGGGCTTCCATTTCTACGCCGGTAGGACCAGTAGTTTCCGCACGTACTTGGCAGCTGATGCTGTTCTCTGCCTTGTTCGGCTGAAACTCAAGGCTGACGTGAGTAAGCGCTAGGGGGTGGCAGAGTGGAATAAGGTCCGCAGCTCTTTTGGACGCTTGAATCCCCGCAATTCGGGCAATACCTAGAACATCCCCCTTTTTATGACTTCCTGTTTGGATGATTTGGAAGGTTTCTGGAAGCATTGTAATTTTGCCCGCGGCAATCGCAATGCGGTGCGTGTTGGGCTTATCCCCAACATTGACCATGTGGGCTTGTCCACTTTCATCAAAATGAGTTAGTTTGTTCATGGGATAAGTTTTACCATATAGGGATGCAAGTAATAAATACATCGGATTTGCCAGTTTTTAGGCCGTCAATATTCAAGCGAATTTTAGCGTGCCAGTTAATTTTGGCTATTGTTTGGTCTGGACTAAGTTCGGCCTACGGTGCCACGGCGGTTCCTGCGGTAACTGGCGATGTTTCTGTAGAGGGCGATTCAGCGGCTCTGCAAAATCTTGGTAGGGCAGTCCAGTCACCAGAAGCGCGCTCATCCAATCTACCTCCGCGCACTGTTATCAATGGACAGTCAAACATTGTTTTGCCTGACATGGGTGATCCGGGTGGCGACAGCTTAAGCCGAATAGATGAGCGTAAGTATGGTGAGATGGTTATGCGTGAGATTCGCCCCGACCCAGATTACTCAAACGACTTACCGCTTTACGATTATTTAAATCAAATGGAACGTCGTTTATTGCAAGCCGCCAAGAAAGCGCAATTGGGCGGTGCTAATGAGCAAGGTAGCGGAGCCTATAACTACGAAATTTTTGTAGTCAAAGACAGCAGTATTAATGCATTTGCTTTGCCCGGTGGATTTATAGGGTTTCATACAGGGTTAATTGTGAGCGCAGAGACGGACTCGGAAGTGGCTTCTGTAATGGGTCATGAGACCGGTCACGTTCTTCAGCGGCATCTCGCGCGTCAACTAGACAAGCAAGGTACAAATACGGCCATTGCCCTTGCTGGAATATTGCTTGGGGTGCTGGCCGCTTCTAAAAATCCTGGCGCCGCTGCTGGCCTAATGCAAGGCGGGCAGGCGGTTGCGGTAAACAATCAATTATCTTATTCACGTGATGCGGAGCGCGAAGCGGATCGAGTGGGCTTCCAGATTTTAGATGCCAGTGGTTATGATGTAAACGGCGCCCCCAGTTTCTTTCAGCGTTTGCAAAAAGCTACCGGTATTATGGATAATGGCGTCCCCTCCTATGTGCGAACCCACCCACTTACCACTGATCGTATTGCCGATATGCAAGATCGGGCACGTAGCGTTCCTCCGAGAACCGTGCCCACAGCGATTGAGTTTTATTTTATTAAGGCGCGCGCACGGATGGAGCAGTCAGGCACAACCAGTGGAATGTACGATCTGAAGACTCAGTTTGAAGGTTTGAGTAAGCAAACTCAACCCGGAAAACAGATGGAGGGTCTTTATGGCCTAGCCTTGATAGCGCAACGACAGGGAAAGATAGATCAAGCTGAAAGTTATTTGCAACAGGCTCGTACCCTAGCGCATGCATCAAGCGCGCCTGGCTCTCCTATTCAGCGCCAAAGCTTATCCTTGGATATCACCGCCTCTGAATTGGCATTGGCTAAGGGTAAGAATGATGAGGCATTGCAAATTGCGCAAGCAACACTGCGGGCATATCCTCAGTCTTATGCAGCTGGTGCGGCAATGGTGAATGCTTATCTCAAATTAGGGCGTACCAATGATGCCATTGCTTGGTTAAAGGCTCGCACTAAAGCTCAGCCAAATGAAGTGATTTGGTGGAGCATGCTATCGAATGCATATGATCAGGCTAATAATGTGCCGATGCGGCATTATGCGCTTGGTGAAAAGTATGCGCTTGAAGGTTCTTGGCCTGCAGCGCTTGAGCAATTGAAGATCGCTCGGGCTGCTGCTGGCTCTGACTTTTACCAGAGCTCTACTATTGACGCTCGTTTAAGAGAGATGCAAAGGCAATACCGTGATGAGTTAAAAGATTTGGGTAAAAAGCCGCCAAATAGTTAATTGATTTCTAGAGGACTTACTTATTCGGCTTTTGAATGAAACCAAAGCGCTGACTTAGCTCTTCAGAGTGAATGGGGTCTAGTGGCAGTGTTTCTCCATGCCAATTCCAGGATCCTCCAAAACTACAGACTTCTTCACGAAGCTTGGCTAATTCAGAGAATAGCCCTAAGTCATGATCGTGTAAGAGGGCAACACTCAAACAATCCTTTTGCATAAAATCATGATGTGAACTAGTCTCACTCTCGTCTTCATATACTGTTTGTTTCGCTAATCCAGCGATATAGATATTGCCAGATTCATCACTCAATGCGCTCTGTGGTTTAAATGGAGTTTGGCATTGAGTTAGCAGTTGGGTGCCGATGTCGCTTGGAACAATGCGGACAATCCACGGTGTCGAATCTAGATTAACGAATACCCGTTGCGGACCATTTTGAAAGAAATATCTTCCCGTCTTATCGCAAGCATAGTTTCGAGCAATAAATTCATTTAATGCAGTGTGATGAATAGGGTTTCCGGGCAAGTTATTTTGTTGTACGAATTCATTGCGCATGCGCCACTGACCACGACGATCCAATGCAAGCCAGCCAAAGCAATGCGGCACATTCGGCCACTTAATTAGCGAGCGTAGTACCTGCTCGTCCATTGGGTTAATTAATGGAGTCCGTGCGGGGTGGACGGCGCATCAAATGCTTCATCTTTCGAGTGGCTGGCATGTAAGTGTGCAATTCGCCAGCCTTGACTATCTTGAAGTAATACTAGGGTGATATTGAGAAAGAATGCGGTTTCAATTTGATCTGGTCCTAGATGAACGGCTTCTGTTGTGTCATAGATGGCTGCACCTAGAATGGAATGGCTAATGCAAGAAATAGGCTCGAGAAAAAGTGCTTGTTTTGCCAGTAAGCGCTCTAGACCATCCCGAATCTCGGCATGACCACTGAGTCGGTGGCCTTCTGGAAGCACACAGGTAATAGAGTCATCATCAAGCCAAATATCAAGAGCCCCTTTGACGTCGCGGTGTCTTAAAGCATCTCGCCAAGCATCCACTACTTCATCAGCATTGTGAAAGAGTCTTGCAAGTTTTGACATGGCGTACTTTCTAGAGCGTAAGTCAGTAATTAATTCAGTGTCTTAATGGTACTAAATACTTGTTCTGCGGAGATGTCTTTTAGGCACCTTAAGTGACCAAGAGGGCACTCTTTTTTATGGCAAGGACTGCAAGGAAGATTGAGCCATATCACTTTCGCTCTATCTGATAGAGGGGGGGTGTGATGTGGATCGCTGGACCCAAATATAGCAACCTGTGGTGTCTTCAGGGCTGCCGCAACATGCATCAGGCCAGAGTCATTGCTCACCACAGCCTGACTTATGTCGATAAGGGCCATCGCCTCATCCAGTGAGGTATTGCCACACCAGTTGTGAATATTGGATGGGCTGGATGCTTGCAGCTCAATATTTTCAGCTAGCGCATGATCGCCTTTACTGCCAAGCAGAATAATTTGATTAGTCGGACTATCTGCAACGAGTTTTTGAGCAAGTTTTGCAAAATGCTCCGTGGGCCAACGTTTGGTGATACCGTATTCGGCGCCAGGACAAAAGACATAGATTGCCTGAGGGTTAATATTGGTGGCGCTCAACTTTTTTCCAATCGAGTGCTTCGCATGTTCTGAAACATTGAGCGTTGGAGTCCTCGAATGATTCTGTGTCTCTGAATCATGATCTAGCAAGCTTGCCAAGGCTAAGTAGTGCTCTACCATTGGTGGTCGATTGACCTTGCTTGGGTTTGGTAGTGAGAAATTAATTAGACCAAAGCGAAGTTCACCTCGATATCCAATACGAAATGGAATGTTCGTCAACCAAGGAATGAGTGCGGATTTTAGGCTATTGGGTAATATCAAACAGGCTTGGTATTGATTGACTTCCAGTTGCCTGGCTAATTGTTTGCGTACACTCCATTGCAGTTTTTTGTGTTCTAACCTGGTCTCAATCACCTGATGGACTTCTGAGCATGCTCGATAGATTGGGGCGACCCAGGCGCTTGCTAGTACATCAATTTGTGAGTCTGGGTGTAAAGCCTTGAGTTGCGCCAGCAAGGGCTGGGACATAACGGCATCCCCAATCCAGTTGGGGGCAATGATCAGAATACGGCGCATGTAATGTATCCCGATGCAGCACCCCGAATGCTACGGGGTGTGGCTGATGGGGTTTTAGTGCCCGTGTGGCGCAGTGCCGGGTATGAGTTGGTAATCAGTGCCGCAATAAGGACACTTCGCTTCACCCGTATTGCTAATGTCTAGGAAAACACGCGGGTGCGAGTTCCAGCCTGGGGTTTTATTGGTTGGACAATGCAATGGCAAGTCTTTGCCATCCACCATAACAACTTGAGCTTGAGTCATATTCAGATTCCTGATTACTAGGTGATTACTTAACGTAGGTAAGCCAAGATTTGTACTGATCGCTTCTGCCGTAAACCGCATCAAAATAAGTTGCTTGAATCTGGGTGGTAATCGGGCCACGCTTGCCATCACCAATCATGCGGTCATCCAGCTCGCGGATTGGGGTTACTTCAGCAGCAGTACCGGTAAAGAAAGCTTCATCAGCTGAATACACTTCATCGCGAGTAATGCGTTTTTCGCGAACTTCATAGCCCAGATTTTTAGCAATCTGAATAATCGAATCACGGGTAATACCGTCCAGGCAAGAAGCTAAGTCAGGCGTATAGACAATGCCATTGCGGACCATGAACATGTTCTCGCCAGAGCCTTCAGAAACATAGCCCTCCGTATCTAGGAGCAATGCTTCATCATACCCATTGGCAGTCACTTCTTGATTGGCCAAAATCGAGTTGATGTAATAGCCAGACGCCTTAGCGCGCACTAGAGAAGAGTTCACAAAATGGCGGGTAAAGGATGATGTTTTGACGCGAATACCTTTATTTAGGCCATCTTCACCCAAGTATGCGCCCCATTCCCATGCGGCAATGGCGGTATGGATGGCGTTCCCTTTAGGGGAAATCCCCAATTTTTGGGAGCCGATAAAGATAATGGGGCGGATATAGCAAGCTTCGAGCTTATTGCTTTTAACCACTTCAATAGTGGCCTTAGAGATTTGCTCTGGGGTGTAATCCATCTTCATTTGGAAGATCTTGGTGCCATTAAATAGGCGCTTTACGTGCTCTGGGAGGCGGAAAATGGCTGTGCCCTGGGGGGTTTTATAGGCGCGAATGCCCTCAAAAACACCCATGCCGTAATGGAGGCTGTGGGTTAGCACATGAATATTGGCCTCACGCCAGGGAACTAGCTTCCCATCGGACCAAATGAAGCCATCGCGGTCGGACATCGACATTTTCTCTACCTTTTGTGTCTGATAAATCGGGTTAATTTGGGGCGATCAACCAACCGGCTCCAAGGCAAGGCTGGAATTCGTCCAAGCCCATATTGTAGAGCAGGCAAGGTAGTAAGTTGTTTTGGTCATTTGGGGGTAGTCAGCCCAGAAGATTTAGAATGGGAGATTCTCAATAAACTGCCTTATTTCATCGAAGAAATGCTATGCCGGATACCTTATTTAAAGTCAAACGCTTAAGTGATTTAGCGGCTGCAGGTCTTCTTAAGGGAAAGCGGGTTTTCATTCGCGCCGACTTGAATGTGCCACAAGATGAGGCGGGCAATATTACCGAAGACACCCGGATACGGGCCTCTATGCCTGCGGTGCAGATGTGTTTGGATGCTGGCGCGGCAGTGATGGTGACTTCCCATTTGGGGCGCCCAACTGAGGGCGAATTTAAGCCTGAAGATAGTCTTGCTCCAGTAGCGCATCGCATTGCTGAGTTGCTCAATCGCAAAGTTCCTTTAATTAGCCAGTGGGTTGACGGTGGATTTGCGCTCAATCCTGGCGACTTGGTTTTGCTTGAGAACTGCCGTTTGAATGTGGGCGAGAAAAAGAATTCTGATGAGTTATCTAAAAAGATGGCTGCGTTATGTGATGTTTACGTTAACGATGCATTTGGTACGGCGCACCGTGCCGAGGCAACGACCAATGGCGTAGCGAAGTTTGCGCCGATAGCTTGTGCTGGCCCATTGATGGCTGCAGAGCTTGATGCTTTGAGTCGCGCATTAGCGAGCCCCAAGCGCCCACTGGTAGCAATTGTTGCAGGCTCTAAAGTGTCATCTAAGTTAACGATCTTAAAAGCCCTATCTGAGAAAGTGGACGAATTGATTGTTGGCGGAGGTATTGCCAATACTTTTATGTTGGCGAAAGGTTTGCCGATTGGTAAGTCTTTGGCTGAGCCTGATTTAGTGAATGAAGCGCGCGAGATTATGGAGATCATGGAAAAGCGTGGCGCCCATGTTCCCATTCCAGAAGACGTAGTAGTTGCCAATGAGCTTTCACCGCTAGCGCGTGCGAACCGAGTTGCTGCCGATCAGGTTGCGGAAGACGATATGATTTTGGACATTGGTCCTAAAACAGCGGCGCGCTTGTCGATTATGTTGGCTCACGCTGGCACGATTGTTTGGAATGGTCCTCTAGGTGTATTTGAAATTGATCAGTTTGGTGGCGGTACTAAGATGCTGGCGGCAGCTATTGCGCATTCACCAGCGTTCTCGATCGCAGGCGGTGGAGATACGTTGGCTGCAATTGCCAAGTATGGAATTGAAAATCAAGTGGATTACATCTCTACTGGTGGTGGCGCCTTCTTGGAGTTTTTGGAAGGCAAAACTTTGCCAGCCTTTGCGATACTTGCTGAAAGAGCGAAAGACTAAATATGTTGAGAGCAACAAAAATCATTGCCACTTTAGGGCCGGCATCTGAAAAACCTGAAGTTTTGCGCGATATGATTCGTGCGGGTGTGGATGTAGTGCGTATGAATTTCTCTCACGGCACTGTCGCCGATCATAAAGCCCGGCATGATTTAGTTCGTAGCATTTCGGCTGAGGTTGGTAAAGAAGTTGGCATCATGGCCGATCTTCAGGGGCCAAAGATTCGTGTGGGCAAGTTTGTTGATAGCAAAATCCTGCTTAAAGAAGGTGAACAATTTATTTTGGATGTGGCTTGTGAGCTTGGCAATCAAGAGCGCGTTGGCTTGGATTACAAAGAGTTGCCGGGCGATGTCAAAACTGGCGATCGTCTTTTGTTGAATGATGGTCTTGTAGTTTTGCGTGTTGAGGGCGTTAAGGGCGGAGAAATCTTTACATTAGTAGAGCAGGGTGGCCCGCTTTCTAATAACAAAGGCATTAATCGTGCTGGTGGCGGCTTAACTGCACCAGCATTAACTGAAAAAGATATCGCCGATTTAGATGCAGCCATTGCGATGGGGGTCGATTTTTTGGCGATTAGCTTCCCCAAAGACGGCACTGATATGACCTTCGCTCGCAAGTTGGCCGATGCCGCAAGTGCAAAGTATGGGGTAGGCAAGGTAAAGACGATTGCTAAAGTAGAGCGCGCTGAGGCTATCATGCCTGGTGCTTTGGAGAGCATTATTGCTGAGAGCGATGGCATTATGGTTGCTCGTGGTGATTTGGCAATTGAGGTGGGCAATCCTGCGGTGCCGGCATTGCAAAAGCGCATGATTAAGCTGGCGCTTGAGGCGGATAAATTTACGATTACTGCCACTCAAATGATGGAGTCGATGATTAGTGCTCCTGTACCTACTCGCGCGGAGGTGAGTGACGTTGCCAATGCGGTATTGGATGGAACGGATGCCGTGATGCTTTCCGCTGAGTCTGCGGCTGGCATGTATCCAGTGCAAACTATTAAGGCGATGGCCGAGATTTGCATTGAAGCTGAAAAATCGGATCGCGTAAAACTGGATACTGATTTCTTGGATCAAACATTTTCACGGATTGATCAAACCATTGCTTTGGGCGCCTTGTTTACCGCCCATCACTTAAATGCTAATGCGATTGCCGCTTTAACGGATTCAGGATCAACTGCAATTTGGATGAGTCGCCATAATATTCATGTGCCGATTTTTGCTTTGACTTCAAAAATTGCTACGCAGCGCGCTTTAAGTACTTATCGTAATGTCACTCCAATTGGTTTGGATTACACCAAAGATCGTGACACTGCTTTGCAGGAAGTAGAAGCTTGCCTTAAAAAATTAGGCGCACTAAAAAAAGACGACGTGGTTGTTTTAACTTCGGGCGAGCCCATGGGCGAGCCAGGCGGAACGAACACTCTCAAGATTATTCATGTGAAGTAATCGCTTTAAACCACATCCAAATTTCAGTATTCATTTAACTATCCAGAATCAATAGAACATCATGGCGTTAGTATCTTTACGACAACTCTTGGATCATGCCGCAGAAAATGGCTATGGTTTGCCCGCATTTAACGTTAATAACTTAGAGCAAGTGGCCGCCATTATGGAAGCGGCTAATGAGGTGGATTCCCCAGTGATCATGCAAGCCTCTGCTGGTGCGCGTAAATATGCTGGCGAAGCATTCTTACGTCATTTGATTTCTGCTGCAGTTGAAGCTTATCCGCACATTCCCGTGGTGATGCACCAAGACCACGGCCAAAGCCCGGCAGTTTGTATGGCGGCAATTAAGAGTGGTTTTACTAGCGTTATGATGGATGGCTCTCTTGAAGCTGATGGAAAGTCGGTTGCTAGCTATGAGTACAACGTGGACGTATCTAGAGAGGTGGTGAAGTTTTCTCACTCGATCGGAGTTACGGTAGAGGCTGAGCTTGGCGTATTGGGCTCTTTAGAAACGATGCAAGGCGATAAGGAGGATGGTCACGGCGCTGATGGCAAGATGACGCGTGAGCAATTACTTACCGATGTTGAGCAAGCCGCTGACTTTGTAAAAGCAACTCAGTGTGACGCCTTGGCGATTGCAATCGGTACTAGCCATGGCGCATATAAGTTCACCAAGAAGCCAACTGGCGATATTTTGGCAATTGATCGCATTAAAGAGATTCATGCACGCATTCCGAACACTCATTTAGTGATGCATGGTTCATCTAGCGTCCCACAAGAATTGCTTGCAGAGATTCGTGAGTTTGGCGGCGATATGAAAGAGACGTATGGCGTACCTGTTGAAGAAATTCAAGAAGGCATTAAGAATGGTGTTCGTAAAATCAATATTGATACCGATATTCGTTTGGCAATGACGGGTGCGATTCGCCGCTACCTCTTTGAGAACCCAAGCAAGTTTGATCCCCGGGATTATTTAAAGCCAGCGCGTGAAGCCGCCAAGCAAGTTTGTATTGCTCGCTTCAATGCATTTGGTTCCACTGGCCAAGCGTCAAAAATTAAACCCATTTCTTTAGAGAAAATGGCAGAGTTGTATAAAAGTGGCAAATTAGCCCAGATCGTCAAGTGAGTTGAATATGTCTGCTTTGTATGCCACTTCCATTCAATCCCTCCCTTTGCTCTCCAAAGGTAAAGTGCGCGATGTTTACGCACTTGGGGATGACAAGTTATTGATGATCACTACTGATCGTTTATCCGCCTTTGACGTGGTGATGGGTCAACCCATTCCTGAAAAGGGAATTGTTCTCAATCAGATGGCCAACTTCTGGTTTGAGAAATTGGCCTCAGTGGTTCCAAATCATTTAACTGGTATTGATCCATCCACTGTAGTTACCGCGGATGAGATGTATCAAGTCAAAGGTCGCGCGGTAGTGGCAAGGCGTTTGAAGCCAATTTTGGTTGAGGCGGTTGTGCGTGGTTACTTGGCCGGTAGCGGTTGGAAAGACTACCAAGAGACTGGAAAAGTCTGTGGAATCGCGCTACCTTCAGGTTTGAAGAACGCACAGAAGTTGCCTGAACCCATCTTCACACCTGCTGCTAAAGCGGATGTGGGCGAGCATGATGAAAACATTTCTTTTGAAAAAGTCATTGAATTAATCGGTGAGAAGCTAGCCAATCAAATTCGCGAGGTGAGTATTCGTCTCTATAAAGAGGCTTCTGAATATGCTGCCACTCGCGGAATCATCATTGCTGATACAAAGTTTGAATTTGGCCTGGATGATGTCGGTCAATTGGTGTTGATGGATGAAATTCTGACGGCTGATTCTTCCCGTTTCTGGCCTGCTGAAACCTATCACGTGGGTGCCAACCCGCCTTCCTACGATAAGCAGTTTGTACGTGACTGGCTTGAAACGGCTCAAGTGGATGGCAAGTTATGGCCAAAAACAGCCCCCGCCCCCGCATTGCCGGCTGATGTTATTGAAAAGACTGCCCAAAAGTATCGCGAGGCCTTAACTCGCTTAACCCAGAGCTATCAAGCCTGATTTTCCAAAGCCCCAAAAGGCTGGGATAATAGAAGGCTATTAAAGATTTAGGGTTTTTGGAGAGGTAATGAGCAAGAAAGCAGTAGTGGGAATAGTGATGGGTTCCAATTCCGATTGGGACACGATGCAGCATGCCGCTCAAATGCTGGAGCAATTCGGTATTGCTCATGAAGCGAAGGTGCTTTCTGCTCACCGCATGCCAGATGATATGTTTGCTTATGCAGAAAAGGCGCAAGCTAATGGCTTGCAAGCAATCATCGCTGGTGCAGGTGGCGCGGCTCACCTGCCTGGTATGCTTGCTTCTAAAACAATTGTGCCTGTTTATGGTGTTCCAGTTGCCAGTAAATATTTGCGCGGTGAAGATTCCCTATATTCCATCGTGCAAATGCCTAAAGGCATTCCAGTTGCTACATTTGCGATCGGCGAAGCTGGTGCAGCGAATGCGGCCTTGCATGTCATTGCTGGCTTAGCTTTGCATGATGCCGATTTAGCTAAGCGCTTGGAGGATTTCCGTCTGAAGCAGTCCGAAACTGCACGCTCAATGAATTTGCCAGGATATTAATTACATGGCAGATCGCGTGGAACCCATTTTACCGGGCTCGTATTTAGGAATATTGGGTGGTGGTCAGTTGGGTCGGATGTTCACCCAGGCTGCGCAAGCAATGGGCTACAAGGTTTGCGTTCTAGATCCTGGGGTTAATAGTCCTGCTGGCTCAATTGCCGAAAAATGTATTCAAGCTGACTACACCGATTCTGCGGCTCTGAAAGAGATGGCGGTAATTTGCGCTTCAGTCAGTACCGAATTTGAAAATGTCCCGGCTCAAGCTTTAGATGAGCTAGAGTCTTTAGGTGTCTTTGTCGCTCCGCGCAGTAGTTGCGTTTCTTTAGCGCAAAATCGTATTGCTGAGAAAAAGTTCTTGGCAACCTGGAAGGCTGAAACCAATATTGGGCCAGCCCCACATTTTGTGATTGAGCATGACGCAGATATTGCACATGTACCAACTGATCTTTTTCCAGGTATTCTGAAAACCGCTCGCATGGGGTATGACGGTAAAGGTCAAGCAACAGTTTATGACCTGGAAGGTTTAACGACTTCTTGGAACAATTTTGGCAGAGTGCCTTGTGTACTTGAAAAGCGCATGGATTTGGATTTTGAGGTATCGGCCTTAGTAGTGCGCGGCTATGATGACTCAGTGGTGGCTTATCCCGTTTCTCAAAACATCCATCGCGATGGCATCTTGCATACTTCTACCGTTCCGGCTCCATCACTCAAACCTGAACAAGAGAAAAAAATTATTGGCGCAGCAAAAGCCCTGATTCGTAAAATTGACTATGTTGGCGTACTTTGCGTAGAGTTTTTTGTTTTGAAGAGTGGCGATATCGTTGCCAATGAGATCGCCCCTCGTCCGCACAATTCTGGTCACTACACCATGGATGCTTGTGTCAGTAGTCAGTTTGAGCAACAAGTGAGAGCCATGGCGCGTTTGCCATTAGGCGATACCCGCTTGCTTGCACCAGTAGCCATGCTGAATTTGTTGGGTGATCTTTGGTTTGAGGGAAGTGAAGACAAGCCTAGAGAGCCGGCATGGAATAAAGTCCTTGCGCACGCTGATGCGAAATTGCATCTCTATGGAAAGTCCGAGCCACGCATAGGTCGTAAGATGGGTCACGTTAATTGCTTGGGCGAATCTTTGGGTGCCGCTCGCCAAGCCTGTGCAGCAGTTGCACTTGAATTAGGTCTCGAGCCCTAGGTAATGTCCGCTAATAGTACAGCGCCGCAATCATCAGTGGCGATCAATGAGGCGGTGCAGACCTTGCTGGATGGTGGCTTGGTAGCATTCCCGACCGAGACGGTTTATGGCTTGGGTGCGGATGCCAGGAATCCAGAAGCCATTAAGAAAATCTTCACCGCTAAAGGTCGACCTTCAAATCATCCAGTCATAGTTCATTTAGCCGCGCCAGAAAAATACGATGTTTCTCGGACTGACTGGACTCCTTTGTTAAGTCCTTGGGTGCGAGACTTGTCGGAAGATGCTTTGCTTCTAATGAACGCGTTTTGGCCTGGACCTCTTACCCTGGTCTTCAAAAAAGATAAAAGCGTTTCAAATGAGATCACGGGCGGGCAAGATACTGTGGCTATTAGAGTACCGGCTCATTCTGTCGCTCAAGAACTATTGCGTAAATTTAAGGGTGGCATTGTTGCTCCCTCCGCTAACCGTTTTGGTAAAGTTTCCCCGACCAGTGCGGCCGATGTCCGCAGTGAGTTCGAAGGAGAGCTCGACTTAATGATTTTGGATGGCGGCGATTGTGAGGTTGGTATTGAATCAACCATCATTGATTTATCTTCTGGCGAGCGTGCGGTATTACTTAGACCTGGTGCGATTACGCCAACCGACATCTTTGCCAAGACCGGTATAAAGACATATCAACTTGGCGAAGATATTAAAGAAGGCGATGCCTTACCCAGAGTATCCGGAAGCCTGAAGGCGCATTACGCACCAACTACTCCATTGCGTCTTTATGCGCCTGGACGTGTCTTAGACGCCCTCAGTGAATTCCCGGATATTAAGTCACAGGTAGCGGTAGCAGTTTGGGATTCTGATTCTTCTTTGGGGGGAGACGGTCATCCTTCTGTACATTTTGAAGAAGTGACTATGCCTAGTGATAGCGCAGCATTTGCAAGTCGACTGTATCGATCCTTACGCGATTTAGATCAACAGGGTTGGGACTTGATTTTATTCCCAGAGCCACCCGCTGGAGAAGAGTGGGATGGCGTGAGAGATCGACTTCAGCGCGCCTGCTTTGGTTCCGGACCATCCTCAAGTAGCCACGCTAGCAATTGATCATGCGCCTCTAAGCCTTTCCAGGCATTGGGATGGTTGATGAATGATGTGACGACATACATCTTCCCGGATTTGCTAATCACATAACCTGAGATCGCCCGAACATCCGAGAGTGAGCCTGTCTTAATATGGGCTTCAGGTTTTTTCTTAAGATGCAGAAATTTTCGCAGTTGGATCATCAGGCGATTCTTCATCGTGCCGTCAGTCCCGGCTAATGGCAGACTGTTGTAAAAAACGTCTGCAACTGGAAGATTTCGGGCTGTGATTAATAGCGCATTCATGTGCTGTGCTGATATCGCTTCATTGTGCGACAAGCCTGAACCATTCTCAATCACCAGCTCGGGAAACTGGAGCCCCATCTTTTTGAGCCAACTTTGAATGACTAGCTCGCCATTTTCTGTAGTGGCCGGCTTGCCCATTTTTTCTAGGGCTAGTGTCAACATGAGTTGTCTGGCCATCACATTATTGGAAAACTTGTTGATATCTTGCACGTCATTTGCAAGATTGATGCCCTCAAATTGCAGTAGCGGTCTAGCAGTAATTGGCACAGTGCCGTTACTGCCGGTTGGCGCTTGTGCCCAAGTGCCACCAGCTAATTCCCAGGCCGCCATAAAACCTCGAGTCAGGAAGGTATTGGCATCTAAGGCAACGACGTTATAGCCAACTTCTTTGCAAGAGCGAGGGAAGAGCCCTGAAAATTTAGCGGCAATAGTCTGATCTGGAGATGCATTACCACTTTCGGGGCTAATCTCAATGCGGATATCTTTTTTCCATGAGTCGCAGGGTCTATCAACTAGCTGCATCTCATTAATGATTTTGAAATTCGCTAGCGCAGGCGTGTAATCGTTATCAATGAAGTCAGCAGTACGCGATTTTCCCATCTGGAACGAGAGGGTGCGGAAGGCATAGAGTAATGGGTCTGGCGCTACGTTATAAGCTCGCAGTGATTCACCATCAATCGTGCTTTGCTCCATCACACTGGCGGCATAAGCGCTTCGATCAAAGATTAAATTGCCATCGATCTTTTGAATACCTAAATCTTGAAGACCCTTCATCATGCGAGCTAGCTCTTCAGGAATTAACTTTGGATCACCAGTGCCTTGTAGATAAAGATTGCCCTTTAATACTCCCTGGTGGATATTGCCATCGGTAAAGAGCATGGTGCGCCAGCGATACTGTGGACCCAATACGTCCAGTCCCGTCAGGGTTGTTAGCACCTTCATGGTGGAGGCGGGGTTCATAGCCTCAGTTCCGCGCCAATCCAGAACAATTTTTGAAATATTTTTCGCCCCAATTCCTGAAACTGAAATGCTAATGGCATCTTGGGGGATGCCATTTTTATCTAGACTGGCAGCAACCGCCTTGGGGATGTATTGAAGAGCAGTATCTTGGGAAACTAGGTCAGCAGCAGAAGCAAGCCCGCTCAGCAGCAAGGCGGCTGTGGCGAAGTATTTGATTAATGGTCGGCAAAGAGTTTCCACCCGTAAAGGATAAACCTTCCACGAAACCCTAGCGATTATATTGATCTTGATATCTTTTAAGGACTTGGTTTTGTTGTTTGAGGAGCTCTATAAATAGCGCCACTCTTTGTTCTAATGGCCCATCTTTTTCGAGATCCTGACATTGTTCAGAAAATGCCTTGGCATTTAAGAGTTGAGCACCACCTTTAACCTTGTGAACCATGCTCTTGAACGATTCTTCAGAAAGGGTATTTTTTCTAGCAAGCTCAATTAAGGTATCGTCGTGAACTTTTTTAATCTCATCCAATATGAGAAGAATGTGCTCCGGACGATTTTTTAAAAGATTAGAGAAGGCATTAAAAGAATATTCTGAATAATCATCCCCCAACTCTTTCATCTCAACATCAACCACGGAAAAGTAACGAGTGAGTTCATTTTCTAGCGTGCCGAGGCTAAGGGGCTTTATCAGCACACCATTCATGCCGGCAGATAAGAATTGATGGCGAGAATCTAATGCATAGATATCCGCAGTCACGCCAATAATAATGAGCTCTTGATGTCCGATTGCACGCACCTTTTTTGCTAGATCAGATCCCTGCATACCTGGCATGGATTGATCGCTTAGCATGAGATCAAAGTGATGCTCGCGTAGTAATGCCAATGCCGTATCGGCACTCTCACAGACCCAGGCTTGTATTCCAAGCGCTTCTAGTTGCAATGAGAGTATTTGACGACTGGCTGGATGGTCTTCAACCACTAATGCTTTTAGTATTGCCATTGACCTACCTTTGCCGCCCATTGGTTTTTTGGCAAACCGCTTCTTAGTTGTATTCGGATTGGAAGATGCGGGTCGTAAGGCGGCCATGCTCGTGCGAGGAAAGGCGACACAAAAATGCACATTGCTACCGAAACCAGGGTCGCTATCAAAGTAGAGGCGACCGTTCATTGAGTCAATCAAATGGCTTGTAATAGTAAGACCAAGGCCTGTGCCAGCCTGCTGTTCAGTTGCGTTTGTATCCATGCGTTTAGGAACTTGCTCGAAAGCTTCAAGTGCGCGAGTAATTTCTTCCTTGCCCATTCCAATTCCTGTGTCGATCACTCTAAATTCAATGAGCTGTCCAGCATGATCATCAGCCAAAACGCTAATAGAAAAGTAAATAGCGCCATCATTGGTGAATTTGATGGCATTGCTTAAGAGATTTTGAAGAATTTGCCTGAGTCTTAAAGGATCAAGCATGAGTACGCTTGCGACTCGAGGGTCAATTGACGTGTGGAGTAGTAAGTTTTGCTTTGTGGCGACTGTGGAAAAAGCGGAATGAATATCTTCCACAAGATCTTTTAGGCAGTAAGGCTCTAGGTTGAGGGTAAGTTTCCCGGCTTCTATCTTTGATAGGTCTAACACTTGATTCAGCATGCCTAGTAGAGATTCTGCGGAAGTATGCGCACTCTTCAGGAGTGGTTTTTCGCTGGGTGGAAACTTCTCACTATTGAGAAGTAACTCTTGAACCCCAAGAATAGCGTTCATAGGTGTACGAATTTCATGACTCATCGTAGCTAAGAAGGCGGATTTGGCCGCATTGGCTTTTTCAGCAACTTCTTTTGAGTTAATCAGATCTGCTGTGTGTAGATCTTGTATGTGGCGCTTTCTTTGCAATTGCCAAATCAATATACCCCCGCCAATCACCAGCGCAAGGCTGAGAGTCCAGGGTAGCGCTGTTCTTAGGTGATCCGGCCGACTCGTATTGGCTAAGTTTGTATCTAATGCAAAGAGCTGACGCGATTCAATAGGATCTAAGCTCAACAGGAAACAATTCAGTACCGCATGTAATGGGGCATCGTCATGGGAGATTAGCCAGCGGTAAGAAAAGGGTTCTCGACCATGAAATCCATCTAGCTGAAGCTTGTTAATACCTGACTGTTTGAGGAGTTGTTGGGCTAGGCGCATTGGCATGACTATCGCTTGAATATCATTTTTCACGAGAGCGGAGATAAGATCCCCGGGAGATCTTGAAATATTTGCTTCTGAGTTGGAATTACTTGGAGCGTTCTCAAATCCACGATCGAAGTAAGCAATGTCGCTCGATTTAATGGGGTTACTGCTAGTAGCTGTTTTGGTGATGAAAGCATCATGACCCCAAAAGATGGCATCGGAGAGGGATCCAATCTTTAGTGCTTGATGGTCTACGGCAGGGGGATCCATGATGAAGTCCACTTCGCCTTTAGCTAGTTGCTGTAAACCTTCTTGATCTGTTTTTCTCCATCTTGGCACAAATTGTTGCTGGGTATATTGGCCTAGCTTTATTAATAAGTTGTGGAAGATGCCCGCATCTTTACCATCTTTTCCTTCATGGAGATATGGGGCATATTTTTCATGAATACTGAAGTGCACTATAGGATGCGCATCGATCCACCATTGTTCTTTTGGGCTAAAGGAATTTGCGTGAGCGGATCCTTGTGTTAAAAAACAAAAGAGCGAGACTGTACTGAGAATGAATCGATGCATTGCTACATTAGCTTTCGATGATGTGATTCATACGGCAGAACAAAATGAGATCTGCGATATTGTTAATACCGAGTTTGTCGAATACTCTTGTCTTGTAGGTGGCGACAGTTTTATTGCTGATGTGTAGCATTTCTGAAATTTGCTGATTGGTGTTTCCCTTACCCAGGTATTTCATGACTTGGAGTTTGCGATCAGAAATCAAGGCAAGCTTATCGTTATCGCTAAGGGAGTTATTCCCTTTCTTCCCGTGAGTAAAGAAAGTGTAGCCCTGAGAGATGGCAACACAGGCGGCCAGGATCACATCAGCTCCTGCAGTTTTATTCACAAAGCCGTGAGCGCCAAGTGATCGCACTCTGCCACCATATACAGCTTCATCTAAGCTAGATAGAACCAGAATGCGAATATCTGGATACATCAAGCCAATTCTACGGATGACATCAAAGCCATCTGTTTTGGGCATATCTAAATCTAATATGACCATATTGGGGTTCACCTCTTTGATGGATCTAAGACACTCTTCTCCATTCTGGGCTTGGCCCGCAATCTCAAAAAGCAATTGATCCTGCAGCATGCTTTTGAGTGCCATCAACATGGCTGGGTGGTCATCTACCAACATCACGCGTTTTCTCATTACTTGTCTCCATTTTGGTTTAGGTTTTGATGAGGGTGCAGCGAAAAAATGGCTTTAGCGATTCGGCTATCGTTAATGTGTAATGTTTGATGCCTGCTCACCGGGGGCATCATGAGTCCCCCATAGCAGTGATGGACTCCCAGGGTCTTTGCATTCTCTAGATCGATTACTAAGGTAATATTGCTGGCATAGATCTGGGTTTGAAGATGCTGAGCTTGGGCAATTACCTCTACTGGCAATGCATGAGTGCGAAATTGCTCCATCTCGATATGAATGCCATCCAATTGCATTTCTTCCAAGAAGAGCAACTCTTCTGCCGTGCCAGTGAATTGCATGAGGTGAAGCAAAACACCAAGTCGCCTCATTCTTAATAAACCTTCTTTGCAGGCCGAGGCATTTTCTGCGCCAGGTAAGGATTGAATTCCCAGTGAAACCAACCCAACCGGTAGTCGTGAATTCAGAATCAAATCGCTGAGAGCGTCTATGTAGGCACTACAGGCTATGGCGTGGGCTGGAATTGGCAGAATTCCTGAAATAAAACGACCGCTGCGATACCAGTAGGAAGTTGTATCGAGGCCCTCCATGAATAAACGTAGGAGTTGTGTATCCGTCGCTGTTAGTAAGGGTCTAAATAATGAGCCAGTCAGGTTTGTTCCCTGCGCATTAAAAATGGGTTCATGACTAATCGCTTGTCTCTGGGACCAGGATTGGTGTTCTTCGAGAGCTTGGCTATTCAGGCCAAGCCATTGCTCGCCACAGGCATCACGTACTTCGTGGAAGGGTTTGTTCTTCCATGCCTTTACAAGCGTGTACAGCCGGGATTTCGGGCTCATCAGCATTCTCCAATCGGTGACTATCCAGTCTAGGCAGGACAGATTGGAGCGGTAAGGGCTTA
>Ga0316224_1001113_pt1 | contig 31856 bp, 36 predicted proteins | sample TBH18013metaG_FD_206254 | JGI IMG/M metagenome (GOLD analysis project Ga0316224, IMG submission 206254) | Freshwater microbial communities from Trout Bog Lake, Wisconsin, USA - TBH18013 | ecosystem: Environmental > Aquatic > Freshwater > Lake > Hypolimnion/Profundal zone | place: USA: Wisconsin... | reverse complement strand
ATTCTCGAAAAATAAGCGAAATGCTCTCGAATGCGGGATTGAATTTTCCGCTGCTGCTCCGTCCTCCGGGTTTTCATAGGGGTAATTATTTCGTTTGCGTCGATAGTGTTGATGCGCTGATATTAGCCATGGAAAAACTTCCCGGAGAACAAGTTCTGGCTATTGAATATCTTGACTCACGTTCGCAAGATGGGCTATTCAGGAAATATCGGGTGATGTCGATCAATGGTTCCTTATACCCGATTCATATGGCGGTATCTTCACAGTGGATGGTGCACTACTTCAGTTCAGATATGGATAAAAATGCACAATATCGCGAAGAAGAACAAGCCTTTCTGAATGACTTCGCAGCATTCTTGGGGGCGGATGTCATGGCGGTGTTGGAAAAAATGAGCAAAATGCTAGGGCTTGATTACTGCGGCATTGATTTTGGAATAGATCAACAGGGAAACGTCCTGTTGTTTGAGGCCAACTCAACCATGCTGATCAATCAGCTGAACGATGAAAAACAATGGGATTACAGACGTGCCGCCATTAACAACGCTTTAGCAGCCGCAAAAAACATGTTGGCAGGATGGGGGACTTTGACGTGAGGTTGACTTTCATCATGCCATCAACCCTCGCTCTATATGGGAATGATAATAGTGCAAAGGTTCTTTGGTAGAATAGCATCGTTTGGTTGGGATGTTCCCTTGTTATTTAAATGCAATAAGCCCGTGCAAAAAAAATTCTATATTAAAACCTTTGGCTGCCAGATGAACGAGTATGACTCGGACAAAATGGGGGATGTGTTACGCGCCTGTGAAGGGATGCAGCAGACTGAGATGCCGGAAGATGCGGATGTCATTTTGCTCAACACCTGTTCGGTACGAGAAAAAGCTCAGGAAAAAGTATTTTCCGATTTGGGACGGTTGCGCCCGTTAAAAGAAATTCGCCCAGACCTCATTATTGCGGTGGGCGGGTGTGTTGCCAGTCAGGAGGGTGAGGCGATTGTAAAGCGCGCGCCCTATGTTGACGTGGTGTTCGGGCCGCAGACGCTGCATCGTTTGCCGCAACTCATTGCGGATCGACGGGCGAGTGGACGTTCGCAGGTGGACATCAGCTTTCCCGAGATCGAAAAATTCGATCATCTGCCTGCAGCACAAACTTCTGCCGGTTCAGCATTTGTTTCGATCATGGAAGGATGTAGTAAATTCTGCACGTTCTGTGTGGTGCCCTATACGCGAGGTGAAGAAGTCTCCCGCCCCTTTGCTGATGTGATGCGCGAGGTGGAATCGCTGGTGGCACAGGGGGTCGGAGAAATCACCCTGCTCGGGCAAAATGTGAATGCGTATTGCGGCATCATGGACGATGGCGATACGGTTGATCTGGCTTTTCTGCTGCAGGCAATTGCCGCATTGGAGGGGGTGAAACGGCTGCGGTATACCACCTCGCACCCCAAGGAAATGACTCAGCGGTTAATTGATCTGTATGCCACCCAGCCCAAACTGGCGAGCCATTTGCACCTGCCGGTTCAATCCGGCTCGGATCGCGTACTGGCAGCAATGAAGCGCGGATATACGGCAATGGAATACAAGTCGATCATTCGCAAGCTGCGTGCCGCCCGTCCCGACATTGTGCTGACTTCCGATTTTATCGTCGGCTTTCCCGGCGAAACCGAGCGTGATTTCGAGGCGACCATCAAGCTTATCGAAGAGATTGAATTTGATGCCAGCTTCAGTTTTTTATATAGTCCCCGCCCCGGTACGCCCGCCGCAGAATTGTCTGACGAAGTGCCACTCGAAGCTAAAGTCGAACGACTCAAACGGTTGCAGGACCTGATCACCCGGCAGGCCGAATCGTTGTCCACACGTTTGCCTGGGACGGTGCAGCGCGTGCTGGTGGAAAGTGTGTCACGGAAAAGCACGAACGAACTGGCCGGGCGCATGGACAACAATCGTATTGTAAATTTTGCCGGATCCCCCGATATGCTGGGGCGATTTGCAAACGTAAAAATTACCGGTGCATGGGCGTATACGATGCGCGGTGAGTTGGCGGCAAACCAAACATGAGCATGCTCGAATTCTCCTTGAGTCCGGTCGACAATGTCCGTCTAAACAGATTATGCGGTGCGCTTGACGAGAACCTGCGTCAGGTGGAGACAGCACTGGAAGTTATTATTTCGCGGCGCGGTGAGCATTTCAATGTGCGCGGTGAGATTCGCAAAACAGAACTGGCACGCCAGGTTCTGCAAGATTTTTACCTGGAAGCCAAGCAGGATATCGGATTGGAAAAGTTACAACTCGGATTGATTGAGGCGATGCGCCACGATGGCGTTGCAGATAAGCATGTGGAGTTCGTGCCGTTACTGATGACGCGCAAATCGGAAATTCGCGGACGTACACCGCGCCAGAACGACTATCTGCAAGCAATCCAGCAACACGATATTACTTTTGGTGTGGGGCCCGCAGGAACCGGCAAAACTTATCTGGCCGTGGCGAGTGCGGTGGATGCGTTGCAGCGCGATGCGGTGCAACGGCTGGTGCTGGTGCGTCCGGCGGTGGAGGCAGGAGAGCGCCTGGGATTTTTGCCGGGTGATCTCGCGCATAAAGTGGATCCCTATCTGCGCCCCTTGTATGACGCGCTATATGATTTGATGGGGCCGGACAAGGTGGTTAAGGCATTCGAGCGTGGCGTGATAGAAATTGCCCCGCTGGCGTACATGCGCGGGCGTACCATCAATCATTCCTTCATCATTCTCGATGAAGCGCAAAATACCACGCCGGAGCAGATGAAAATGTTCCTGACCCGAATTGGCTTTGGCAGCAAAGCGGTGATTACCGGAGATGTCACTCAAATCGATCTGGCACGCGGACAAAAGAGTGGCTTGATTGAGGTGCGCACTGTTCTCAAGGAAGTGCGGGGCATTGCATTCCAGAATTTTCTTGCTGAAGATGTGGTGCGTCATCCTCTTGTGCAGAAAATTGTCACGGCTTACGAACGCTACGAACAGGGAAAGAGGCCGCAGCCATGAGTGCCTCGCCTTCATTTTATCTTGCCGTGCAGTATGCGACTGAAGCGGAAAATTTGCCTACACGGCCCCAGTTTCGTCGTTGGATAAAATCATCCTTGCAACGCGAGGTGCAAATTGTGCTGCGTGTTGTGGATGAGAGGGAAGGGCGGGAACTTAATAAAAATTTCCGTGGTAAGGACTACGCCACGAACGTGTTGACCTTTGTCTATGACGATTCTGGTGTTTTATCAGGTGATGTGGTGATTTGCGCCCCGGTGGTTGAGAAGGAAGCGTATGACCAACAAAAGGAATTGCACGCTCATTACGCCCATCTTGCCATTCACGCAACCCTGCATCTGCAAGGGTACGATCACGAAAATGAGCAAGATGCCGCCACAATGGAGTCGCTGGAGACTGCAATTATGATGAAATTAGGGTATGCTGATCCCTACCGAGTTGTAATTGTGTAACAATTGATTAAAGATGGACCATCCCGAGAGTAACAAACCAACCCTGCTGGAACGGCTTTCAACGTTGCTGCTACGTGAGCCGGAAGACCGCGAACAACTGATCATCCTGCTGCACTCCGCATTTGAGCGCGACCTATTGGATGCCGATGCCTTGTCTATGATGGAAGGAGTGATTCAGGTTTCCGAGCGGCAAGTACGCGAAATCATGATTCCTCGCGCCCAGATGGATGTCATTGACATCAGCCAGCCACCGGAAAAATTCATCCCTTTTGTAATCGAAACGGCACACTCGCGCTTTCCAGTCATCGAGGGCGATAAGGACAACATCGTGGGCATTTTGCTTGCCAAAGATTTGTTGCGCTACTACGCGGGTGAGGAATTTGATGTGCGTGACATGTTGCGCCCTGCCGTGTTTGTGCCCGAATCTAAACGCCTCAATGTGCTCCTGCGCGACTTCCGCAGCAATCACAACCACATCGCACTGGTGGTGGATGAATATGGCGGTGTATGCGGCATGGTGACCATTGAAGATGTCCTGGAACAAATCGTCGGCGACATTGAGGACGAATATGATTTCGATGAAGACGAAGACAATTTGATTTCTGATGGAGCAGGCAGCTGGCGTGTCAAAGCGGAAACCGAAATTGCCGATTTCAACGAGGCCTTGGGCACGGATTTCGACGATGACGACTACGACACAGTAGGCGGGCTGGTACTCAAGGCTGCCGGTCAACTTCCTAAACGAGGTGACTGCATTACGGTTGCAGATCTGGTTTTTACTATTTTGCGTGCCGATAGCCGCAGACTGTATTCCTTGCAGGTTGAATCCAGTCAACTCAAGGAAATCTCTGCTCACGCTTCGTAGTTCGTGTCAGGATTCGGTATTGCAATAGCAAGTCCGTCAACAAAATTTCTAAAACTCCAGTTTATCTCCCGAGCCAAGCTGCACCAGTTCCTGTAATTTTTCGAACAGTTCGCTGCCATCGCGCCTGCTCATCCACTTTTCTTCCTGAATTGCATAATGGAATCCTCCGGATTTTGCGGCAAGCCAGATTTCCTGATTAGGGCCGTGGCGGTTGATGATGACTTTTGATCCATCCTCAAATTCCAGTTCCAGCACCGGGCCGTTAAGATTGCATTCGATGTCTGTGCCACTGGCATCGATCGTTTGCTCGATACGCTTGAATACTGCATCGGCCAATTCGTTGTATTCACTTTCCGTCATATAATCCCGTCTGTTCAATTTAGTTGAGGGTAAAGTGATGCGTGTGGCCTGTATTATGTTGCTGTTCTCCCTGTTCCTGCAAGGCTGCGGTCACAAAGGGCCGCTTATTTTGCCGCAGGCACAACCTGCAGTGCAAAACTCTCCCGTACAACCCTCAGCCGTTCAACCATCCAAATCTAATCAATAGCCATGTCCAACTATTTTAATTATCAGAACAATCAGCTTTTCGTCGAACAAGTGCCGCTTGCCGAAATCGCACATCGCTTTGGTACTCCCTGTTATGTTTATTCTCATGCGGCATTAAGCGATGGATACCGACAATTCGAACAGGCCTTTGCCGGACGTGAGCATTTGATCTGCTATGCGGTGAAAGCCAATTCCAATCTGGCGATCCTGCATCTGTTGGCATGGATGGGAGCCGGGTTCGATATCGTTTCCGGCGGGGAGTTGCAGCGTGTACTGGCCGCCGGGGGCGCGGCCGGCAAGGTGGTGTTTTCCGGCGTGGGCAAGACGGTCGCTGAAATGCGCCTGGCATTAAATGCCGAAATACTTTGCTTCAATGTGGAATCTGAAGCAGAGCTGATGCGCTTGAATGAGGTGGCTGGCAGTATGGGTAAGGTAGCCCCGGTGAGCTTGAGGGTAAACCCGGATGTGGATGCAAAAACGCACCCTTATATTTCAACCGGACTGAAGCAGAACAAATTCGGAGTGGCTTATACCGAAGCGCTTGCACTGTATCGCAAGGCAAGTCAATTGCCGCATGTGCGCGTGACCGGCATGGATTGCCACATCGGATCACAGCTGACCGAGACCAGTCCCTTCATCGCGGCAATTGAAAAAGTATTGACGCTGGTTGACAGTCTTTCTTCTGAAGGAATTTCACTGGAGCATCTCGATATGGGAGGCGGTTTAGGTATTCGCTATGACGATGAAACCCCGCCAGCGATTGCAGAATATGCGAGTGCGCTACTGGAAGCTTTGCAAGGGCGTAGCGAAAAAATAATTGTTGAACCGGGAAGAGTGCTGGTGGGTAACGCGGGTGTTCTTCTGACTCAAATAGAATATCTCAAGCATGGTGAAGAAAAAAATTTCGCGATTGTGGATGCGGCGATGAATGATTTGATGCGTCCTGCCTTGTACGATGCCTATCATCACATTCAACCCGTACTTCTCAATGATGTGCCCGCTAAAAATTACGAGGTGGTAGGCCCGGTATGCGAGACCGGGGACTTTCTCGGGCATGCGCGTGAGCTGGCCGTAGCGCAAGGCGATCTGTTAGCTGTGATGTCAGCGGGCGCATACGGAATGAGTATGAGTTCCAATTACAATACTCGTCCGCGTGCAGCAGAGGTGATGGTGTCAGGAACAGTGGTCCAACTCATTCGTGAACGTGAATCTGTGCAGCATTTATTTGCAGGCGAAAAAACTTTTTCGGTGTGATTTTAAAAAATATATTGCGCTATGTTTTTAATCGCGCATAGAATGTCAACACCAAGCGCGCTGGGTGATTCAGGGGAGTGTTTGGGAGTGCAGTGGTTGCACGCAATGCAGCGCATGGTTCAAGTCCAATAATTTTTACAAGGAATGAAAATGGCTACAGCAGATAGTAAAACAAAAAGCACCACCAAAAAAGCCGCCGCTAAACCAGCAGCTAAACCAGCAGCCAAAAAAGCAGCAGCCAAGCCAGCAGCCAAAAAAGCAGCAGCCAAGCCAGCAGCCAAAAAAGCAGCAGCCAAGCCAGCAGCCAAGCCAGCAGCTAAAAAAGTTGCAGCCAAGCCAGCAGCTAAAAAAGTTGCAGCCAAGCCAGCAGCTAAAAAAGTTGCAGCCAAGCCAGCAGCTAAAAAAGTTGCAGCCAAGCCAGCAGCTAAAAAAGTTGCAGCCAAGCCAGCAGCCAAAAAAGTTGCAGCCAAAAAAGCAGCCAAAAAAGCAGCAGCCAAGCCAGCAGCTACGGCAAAAGGTATTCTCGGCGCCTAATCCATCCGAAGATTGGGGCGGGCCGATTGCGTATCCGCCCTTTCTCGGGTGTTTTGGATTATGCCTTGAGACTTGGGTAATGGGGTGTTTGACGTAACGCTATAAATTGTGCGTTCGTACGTATTAAGAGTTTTCTGCTTAATAATTTTCCCTGATAACAGGGGCAAGGTGATTTATTCTTCAGGGTTTTGAGTCTTTGTGAGTTGCTTCAAAGCTTGCAAAGTTTGCCCGGGATCGGATAGTTCTTCCGCAAAATCCAGCCTCCACACTTGTTCTTCACTACGTAAATCCATACCATCACAGTCCAGTCCGATGGCTAGTGCTTCAGGTTCACTTATTCCATATTGTTGTTTCAATATTAGCTGCAGTATATTTTTTTGTTGTGCATTGAGTGTGGCAAGGATTTGAGTTTCTTGTTGCGCATACACTTCGAAACTATTCGGTGAGTAGTCTGCCAACTCGGCCCAGTGAATTTTTCCAAAGCCTCCAATGTACCGAATGGCAATAGGCATAATGCGGTAAAAAGAAAAGTCATGCATCCCAAAGTAACTTTCAGCTTCCGGGAAGTAACGTAAATAGCGCGCTCCGGTTTGCGCCCGATCTGTGATGAGTTTTGCATCGCCCACCACGGTTACCCGACCTTGAGTTTGAATGTGGGGAGAATTCTGATTATGCGTGATGAGACTGACTCTCGGGTTGTTCAGAATGTTCTTGGTGTGTTCGGCCAAGGTGCTAATCAGGATAATCAGCCCGCCATCGTGATCAACCAAATAAGGAGTGATCGAACCGAACGGATAGCCGTCGAATTTTTTCGACAAAGTGCATAATGCACCATAGCGGTGGGAGCGTAACATTTGGCGGGCTTCGCGTGCGGTGTTCATTGCAACCTCTGCTGGGTAGTGTCAGGTATCATTCGCACATTGTATTTTGTTTTATTCTGCAAAAGAATTTCTTATGAAAAAAAATTGGACAGATGTACGCCATTTGCTGCATTTTATTGTGGTTCGCTTTAAACAGGATCGTTGTGCCCAAATGGCGGCCAGCCTGACTTTCACCACGCTGCTTTCACTGGTTCCTTTGATCACCATTGCACTCACCTTGTTTTCTGCCTTCCCGGTATTTGAGAATTTTGCGGGGCAAATTAAAAACTTCCTGCTGAGTAACATGATGCCTCAAACCGGGGGCAGGATGATTTCGCTTTACGTGGAGCAGTTTGCCGAAAGTGCCGAAAAACTAACGGCATTAGGCATTGTATTTTTAGCAATGACCGCTATGTTGATGATGCATACCATCGACGAGGCATTTAACACCATATGGAATGTGTCCACGCCTCGAACCATGTTGCAACGTGTGCTGATCTATTGGGCGGGGTTAACGCTGGCACCGTTGCTGGTTGGGGGCAGCTTATCACTCACCTCATGGCTGGCCGGAATGTCGATGGGTTATGCTAAGCAGGTTCCAGAATTTGGTGTGGTGATGCTAAAAGTGGTTCCCGTATTGCTGACCACACTGGCTTTCAGTTTGATGTTTCGGGTGGTGCCGAATCGCTTTGTGCCGTTGCGCCATGCCTTGATAGGAGGCGTAGTTGCGGCCGCCGCGTTTGAATCCATGAACCGGGCTTTTGCTTATTACGTCGAGCATTTTCCGACTTATAAACTGGTGTATGGTGCCTTTGCCAGTATTCCGATTTTTCTATTGTGGATTTATCTGTCCTGGCTGACTATTTTGCTGGGGGCACTGATTGCTTCATCACTCTCGCACTGGCGTGGTAATCCGGTGACAAAAATTTCTGCGGCGGCAAAACTTTATTATGCCTTGCGTATTCTCAGGTTAATGAATGAAGGACTGCAGACGGGGACGGTGCAAACGACGTTGATCCTATCCAGACAATTGCGTATTGGCTTCGATTCCCTGGAAGCCATACTGGATGACTTGGTTCGCATTAAAATAGTCCGTAAACTCGCAGATAAAGGTTGGGTGATGATACGTGATGTCCAGCATGTCTATGTGAATGAATTATATCGATTGTTTGTGTTTGAACCGGCTTCAATGGCAGTCAGGCAGGACGATGCAGAAATTCATCAATGGCTGGTGCAAATGAATCGTAACGTGGCGGAGGCTGCGTCCATTTCGCTGGCGGAACTGTACGCAGGAAAGAGTAACTCGGCGGATTTGTGACTTGATGAGGGGATTGAATTGATACGGGTTTTACGCATAATACTGGCCGCCAGTCTGCTATTTTCACTCAATGCAGCGGCTTCAGATTTTACGTTGAAAGATACTTTGGGTCATGTTCATCATCTGAGTGATTACCGGGGGAAATGGGTGCTGGTCAATTTCTGGGCAACCTGGTGTGCACCCTGTCTGGAGGAGCTGCCCACGCTGTCGGCGCTTTACAATGCGCATAAGGACACCGATTTGGTAGTGATAGCCATCGCCATGGAATATCCTTCGGCTCAGGTCGTGATGGATTTTTTAAAGGATCATCCTTTGCCTTATCCGATTGTGCTGGGGGACCATAAAATGGCGAAGCAGATCGGGCCGATTGAGGCGTTGCCGACATCGTACCTGTTTGATCAAACAGGCAATGTGGCCGGTTCTCAGTCCGGCTCGGTTACCAAAGATAGCGTGGAAAAATTTATCAGTTCAAGAAAGTTTTTTTAATAGACGGATTCAACCATTTCGCTGGACGCTGTAATCCGCAGTACGGTGGTTGAGGTCGTCGTATTTGTGCCAGGCAGCGCGAACCATGTTCGGATATTCGGGCCTGCCTAGGCTACCATTGTAACGACCCAGTGCACGGAAGAGATCACCGTTTTCCATATCCAGATAGTAACGCAGAATGGTGCAGCCGTAGCGCAGGTTGGTACTGAGATGAAACAGATTTTGTCCGTCAGTGCCGATGTCCTTGACCCAGAATGGCATGACCTGCATGTAGCCCCGCGCACCCGCTTCGGAAACGGCATATTTCCTGAAACCACTTTCAACTTCAATCAGCCCCAGTACCAACTGCGGGTCGAGTCCGGCTCGGGTGGCTTCGTAGTGAACTGTCTTGAGAAAATCCATACGGTAGTCTGTATCCGGAATTCGCTTGGCAATGCGCATTGACATCTCGCTCAGCCAACTATTGGCTTCACGTTCAGAGGCAAATACCAGCTTGGGAGCTGCACGATCAGAAACCGCATGTTGCAGCACGCCGCGCACACTTGCGGAAAGTAATTCCTCGGCTTGCGTCCCGGCATGCGCCGTGCCGATGAAGAGCAACAACAGGGATAAAGTGCAAGGCACAAGGTGCAAGTTAACCGCAGAGCGAAGGGTGACCTTTGCTCTTTGTTCTTTGCTCCCTGATCTTGCATTCATCATAGTTTCGTCTGTATGAATTTCACAATGTCTTGCAAGGGGACTTGTTGGGCTTCCGCATCACGGCGTCCTTTATATTCCACCATACCCTCCTTGAGGCCGCGTTCCCCAATCACGATGCGATGGGGAATGCCGATCAGCTCAAGGTCGGCGAACATCACGCCGGGACGTTCGTCGCGGTCATCCATCAGCACTTCGATGCCACCTTGCGCGGTCAGTTCAGTATACAGCTGCTCGGCCGCGTTGCGCACGGCTTCACTCTTTTTATAACCGATCGGGGCAATGGCTATTTGAAATGGGGCCATGGCTACGGGGAGTGTGATACCGCGTTCATCGTAATTTTGTTCAATTGCTGCGGCGACAATTCGCGATACGCCGATGCCGTAGCACCCCATTTCCATCACCTGCGCCTTGCCATTCTCATCGAGATAAGTGGCATTCAGGGCTTCGGAATATTTTGTGCGCAACTGAAAAATATGACCCACTTCAATTCCACGGCACAATTCCAAATGCCCCAGGCCATCCGGGCTGAGATCACCCGCGACCACGTTGCGCAAATCATGCACGTTGGTTTCCTCAAGAAGCGCGTCGCGTCCGAAGTTTGCGCCGGTGAAGTGGAAACCATCTTCGTTGGCACCGCAAACGAAGTTGCTCATGGCTGCGGCTGAGCGGTCAGCCAGAATGCGTACAGTTGCATTCACCGGGCCAATATAGCCTGTACGGCAGCCCATGTTCTGATGAATTTCGTCGTCGCTGGCGAAACGGAATTCGCCCAGAATTTTACTGGCTTTGATTTCATTGAGGGTGTGGTCGCCCCGTAGTAACAGCAAGGCGAAGCCACTTTCGGCTGCCATAACCGCAATAGCCTTGAGCACGTGTTGCGGGGTGACATTCAGGAATGACGAAACTTCCCCGATGGATTTCTGTCCGGGGGTGATCACTTTTTCCAGCTGCATGCTGGCCTCTCCACGGGGAGTAGCCGGGGCAACGGCTTCCGCCAATTCCACATTCGCTGCATAATCTGAGGACGGACAGAATGCCAGCCCATCTTCGCCCGAATCGGCCAGCACGTGAAATTCATGTGAACCGCTACCGCCAATTGCGCCGGTATCCGCCGCCACAGCACGGAATTGCAAATCGAGGCGGGTGAAAATACGGCTGTACGTGTCGAACATGATCCGATACGTTTCTTCCAGACAGTCAAAGCTGGCGTGGAAGGAATAAGCATCCTTCATGACGAATTCGCGCGCACGCATCACGCCGAACCGGGGACGAACTTCGTCACGGAATTTGGTCTGTATCTGGTAAAAATTGATCGGTAACTGACGGTAGCTCTTGATTTCGCGGCGTGCAATGTCGGTGATGACTTCCTCGTGGGTAGGACCGAAACAGAACAGATTATCGTGACGATCGCGTATTTTCAGCATCTGCGGGCCAAATACATCCCAACGGCCGGTCTCTTGCCACAACTCGGCCGGTTGCACGGCGGGCATGAGTAATTCAATGCCACCGCTTCTGTCCATTTCCTCGCGCACCACGGCTTCAACTTTGCGCAGTACACGCAATCCCAGTGGCATCCAGGTATACAAGCCGCTGGAAAGTTTTTTTATGTAGCCTGCACGCAGCATCAAACGATGACTGACCAGTTCGGCCTCGGAAGGGGCTTCTTTCAGGGTGGATATAAAAAATTTTGAAACGCGCATATTGTTTTCTAGCCAGTTCTAAATATCAGGACGGTAATTTTACAGCTAACTACGCCAATATGCGCGATAGAAGTAATGAGAGGCTTTCAATCTGGCGCGAAATGTGAAAAAATCACCCCATTGAAATTAACCGAACAGGTGGCGAAAATGGTAGACCGAGATGGTTACCGCCCCAACGTCGGCATCATTATAACTAACGCCCAAAATCAGGTATTTTGGGGCAAGCGCATCAGACAGGATTCATGGCAATTTCCGCAAGGCGGCATCCAGCATGGAGAAACACCTGCGCAAGCGATGTACCGGGAATTGCATGAAGAAGTCGGTTTGCAGCCTTGTCATGTTCAGATCTTGGGCCGCACGCGCGAGTGGATGCGTTATGAGGTGCCGCAGCATTGGGTGAAGCGCGAATGGCGAGGAAGTTATAAAGGCCAAAAGCAGATATGGTTTTTGCTGCGTCTGGTCGGACGTGATTGTGATGTTTGTTTGCGTGCCTCGGAACATCCTGAGTTTGATGCATGGCGCTGGATAGATTATTGGATTGAGATGGATACCGTGATCGAATTCAAGCGCGATGTCTATCGCTTGGCATTAAACGAATTGGCTCGATATCTACTTCCTATTAAACCAGCGGCCCGCAATGGTGCCCGCAGGCATGAATTAGACCGACATCCATGAGTGCTGCCCGGTTCTGTTTATTTTTTGTGATTTTGGAACGGGCGAAATGAGACAAGTAATGCACAAGGTTTTTCTGATGTTGGCCGCGCTTGCCATGGTGGCCTGTTCCAATATCAAACCACCGTCTTCCCTGGTCAATCTTTTGAACGGGGGGGAGGAGCAAAGGAAAACCGCTTCCAATGCGCCCCCGCAAAGATATGTGGCCAGCATCCATATGGTTTCGTACTCTGATGAGCGAAAAGAAGGCAAACCGCACATTATTGGAACCGGGGCAGAAAATGTTTCCGGCATGAACGGTAAGGATATTGTAGTGGAGCAGGATGTGGCAACCATGGTCACTGCTGCGATTAGAAACAAGATTGAGGATTCCGGTATTCAAATTAGCGAGGCCCAAATCGGCAATGCGCAATTTGAGTTGAAAGGAGTCGTGAAAGAGCTGACCTATAACGTGAAGGCGCGGGATGAAGTTTCTATCGCCATTGAAAGTACGTTGAAAGAGATCAGTACAGGCAAGGTAGTATGGTCTGCCATCGTAACCGAAAAAGGCGACCGTTTTGCCGGGGTTTCAGGCGATTCCAAGAGTGACGTCACCAGCTACCTGCGCAAGGAATTGGGTGTTGTCAGCCAAAAAACAGCCGATGCCATTGGTTCGATCTTGATGGCGATTCATCCAGAGTTGTTTAACCTGACACCGGGTACCAGGCCGATTCCAGGTGTGACGGTTCTGGTTGCTCCAGCGGTCGTGCCAACGGTTGAACCGATCACATCGCCCGTAACGGCTGTTCCGGCACCTGCCACTTCCGTTGCGACTCCTGCTTCGACCTATACTCCCCACGCATCGGAAACCAATGGCTTGTTGCTGGTCAATACCAACCCTGATCGCGCGAAAATATATCTGGATGGCGTGTACTTCGGTCTTTCTCCGCTACGTCTTGAACTTGATCCGGGAGTGCATGCACTCAGTGCGAAGTTGCTGGGCTACAAAATGGTTTCCGAAAAAGTCTCGGTGCGCAAAGGTGACAGCACCGAAATTGATCTGGATTTGGAGCAGTAATTTATTTAGGGAACCTTTAGCTTAGTGTTTTCCGGTACTTCCAAATCCACCACTGCCGCGTTCACTCATCGGGAATTCTTCCACGATGTTGAACTGCATTTGTAGTACCGGCACAATAACCAGTTGCGCCATGCGTTCAAGTGGCATCAAAGTAAACGGATGATGGCCGCGATTCCATATTGAGACGAAAATTTGTCCTTGATAGTCAGAGTCAATTAATCCAACCAGATTGCCCAGCACAATGCCATGCTTATGGCCCAAGCCTGAACGGGGCAGGATCATTGCGGCGCAATGCGGGTCGGCAAGGTGAATCGCAATTCCGCTTGGAATCAGCTCGCACTGTCCTGGCTGAATCACCATGCTTTCATCAATGCAGGCACGCAGGTCAATTCCGGCAGAACCCGGTGTGGCGTAGGTGGGAGGATTATCATGCAGGCGAGCATCGAGAATTTTTACGTCTACATTTTTTTTCATCATTTATTTTCCTGTTGGTAGAGTTTTGCGGCATGTCGCAACAAAGCATACGCCAGCGTCAATTTGTCGGCATGGGGTAACACATGCTCGCCGTCATCATCAAATAAAATCAAATCGTTTTCATCACTGCCTATGGCCTGCTGTGCGAGGTTGGCGGCGAGCAGCGGAATTTTTTTGGATTTGCGTTTGGTCGCTGCATACTCGCGCAAGTTCTGGCTTTCAGCCGCGAAGCCTACGCAGAACGGAGGATTGGGCAAACTCGCCACATAGGCCAGAATATCGGGATTGGGAATCAACTCCAATGTCAGTTTGCTTGTACTCTTTTTGATTTTCTGTTCGCTGGGCTGGGCTACGCGGTAATCAGCCACTGCCGCGACGCCAATAAAAATGTCTGTATCTGCTACGTGTTGCTTGACCGCCTCAAACATATCTTCCGCGCTGATGACATCCACCGCTTGAACCCCATACGGTTTGGCGAGAGCAGTCTGACCGGATATCAGAGTGACTGTCGCTCCCATCTTTAGCGCCGCTTGCGCTATGGCATAACCCATTTTTCCTGAACTGCGGTTGGTAATCCCGCGAACCGCATCGATGGCCTCATAAGTCGGTCCGGCAGTGATAAGAATTTTTATGCCCTGCAAACTTTCTTCGCGTGACTGAATCAGTTCCCTCTCCCGTCGGGGGAGGGTTAGGGGGGGGGAGCTCCCGTCCATTAATCTGCGATTCTGAAGAGATGCCACAATCCCCAAGGCCAGTTCCCCAGCCTCCAGCATTCGTCCCATACCCTCTTCGCCGCACGCTTGCATCCCGTCGGCTGGCCCAAGCACTTCCACTCCATCCTCAATCAATTGGGCCACGTTTCGCTGCGTAGCCGCATTCCCCCACATTTGCTTATTCATTGCAGGTGCAATCAGCAATGGGCAATCACGTGCGAGGCACAAGGTGGAAAGCAGATCATCAGCCAGGCCATGTGCCAGCTTGGCAATAAAATCAGCCGTCGCCGGGGCAATTACAATGGCATCGGCAGAGCGACTGGTATCAATGTGCGCCATACCATTTTCGGATGCATCCCACTGATTAACCAACACCGGGCGTCCCGTCAGCGCTTGCATGGTGGCAGGCGTGATGAAGTGGCAGGCTGCCTCGGTCATTGCTACTTGTACCTCGATACCTTGCTTGATCAAAAGGCGCGCCAGCTCTGCAGTTTTATAAGCGGCAATTCCTCCCGTGAGGCCGAGAACAATCCTTTGAGGTTTGATTTTTTCCATAATGCTGCGCATCTTACAAGAAAGTGGGCAGGTTATGGCAATCTTGAATTAAACGGGCAATAAAAATCGATTTGTTTTTAGGGGGGAGGCGGGCTGCTGGCATTGTCTGACGAATCACTGTCTTTGTTTTCATTGGCAAGGGCTCTGCGCAATGCTTCGCGCTTGTTTTCAAAATCATCAGCCTCACCGTAATTAAGATAGTGGGCATAGCGGGAGGGTGACCCTAAAATTTTATGTGCATGTTTGATCGGGCAAAAATACTGTTCAGTGCGGGCGGTAATTTCAAGGGTGTAGGCAATGAGCCCATTGGCATAAGAACAATACAGGCAGTGGGCTTTATCAAAAAAATTAAGATAGGCCAGATGGATGTGATCGAACACAATATAGTCGGCCCGTTTGACCTTGGGAATGCCGTAGATGGGGAAAGAGGTGGCTTGGTAAATGGTGACAAAAAGATCGAGGAGAACGATCGGGAAAATCATGCCGTAAATGAACGGTGCAGTGAGATAGTTTTGTGGGCGCACCGACAGGAACCAGCGAAATATGCCGGTTTTGAGCGTGCGGTGTTTATTTTTAACAGCGCGCTCGAACTCTACCCGCTTGCCCTTGATGTGATAAAACAGGGTATGTTCCTGTTCATGAAGAGAATTGCGTAATTCATCTTCAAGGGCGGTTATCTGGCCAAGAATGTGGCGAATTTTTTCATTCATGAGTTGAGGTTCCAATCCAAGTGGGTAAAGTTTGCCCTTGGCCGGATACTACGCCCAAAGCCCTGCTAAAGATACGAACAGTGGGGGCGTTTAATGGGCAGAAGCATTAACAGGTTTTAGCCCCTGTATTTTGTCTGTAGCTGTTATGTGATTCTTGCTGAACCATCCACTGTTCATTTCCAAGGCGTACATTGCCTTGCCTTGCGCGTCATGGGTGTTGGTCGTGTTGGGCAGCATTTCGTCGATGTTGATGATGTTTCCGTCTGCCGATATAAAAGCAATACTTAAAGGGAGCGGAGTATTCTTCATCCAGAACTGATATCGATCAGCCTGCTCAAATATAAACAGCATGCCGCAATTTTCACATAAATGATCACGCTGCATCAGTCCGCGTTCGCGACTTTCCTCGGTATCCGCAATTTCAGCATGAATGGTTTGCGTGCCAATCTTCAGGATGGCGTCATCTGCTCTGGCAATCGGCAGAGAAAAAACCAGGAAGCCGAATAAAATGGTCAGTATGATTTTCATGGCAAGCCTATTTTATCAGGACGCTGATCTGTCCGGTTGTCGGCCATATCGGCTACAATCGCATCCGGTAAATGCACAATTTTTTGAATCATGAATCCTACCCTTGTTTTCGACATTGAAACTATTCCTGACATTGCCGGTTTGCGCAGTTTGTATGAACTGGACCATGCAGTCAATGACAAGGAAGTGGCGGAGATGGCTTTTCAGATGCGCCGCCAAAAGACAGGCAGCGATTTCCTGCAACATCATTTGCATCGGGTAGCGGCAATTTCCTGTGTGTTGCGCGAGGGAGATCATTTCCGCGTGTGGTCGCTCGGCGAATTGGGGGAGGATGAAGGCAGCATTATTCAGCGTTTTTTTGATGGTATCGAAAAATATACCCCACAAATAGTGTCCTGGAATGGAGGCGGATTCGATCTGCCGGTATTGCACTATCGCGGACTGATACACGGGGTGCAATGTCCCCGCTATTGGGATATGGGCGAGGATGACCGCGACTTCAAATGGAACAATTATATTAGTCGTTATCATACGCGCCACCTTGATCTGATGGATTTGCTCGCCATGTACACAGGCCGCGCAAATGCCCCGCTGGATGAACTGGCAAAACTGATCGGTTTCCCCGGCAAGCTGGGGATGGACGGCAGTAAAGTATGGGAAGCCTATCAGCAGGGCAAGCTGGAAGAAATTCGCAATTATTGCGAAACCGACGTGGTGAATACCTATCTGGTTTTTGCGCGTTTTCAGTTGATGCGCGGTCAATTTAGTAAAGCGCGTTATGAGCAGGAATGTGAGCTTATTCGAGCCACACTGCAAAAATCCGATGAACCGCACTGGAAAGAATTTTTGGCTCAATGGCCTGACAAAAAACCTGTATGAATCCTGTACTCATAGAATCAATCGACCATGAAGGTCGCGGAATCGCCCATGCCGAAGGCAAAGTCATTTTTATCGAAGGTGCGCTGACAGGTGAACATGTCACGTACTCGACGTATCGCAAGAAAAACAATTATGAACAGGCGCAGGTAGGAAAAATACTCAAACAGTCTTTCATGCGCGTGCAACCGAAGTGTCCTAATTTCGGCGTGTGCGGAGGCTGTTCCATGCAACACCTTGAGGCTCAAGCTCAGGTCGCCGTGAAGCAACGCGTGCTTGAAGATAATCTGCAGCGAATTGGTAAAGTTAAACCTGAAACGATCTTGCCACCGATCTTCGGGCAATCTTGGGGATATCGCCAGCGCGCACGATTGTCGGTGCGGCATGTGCTGAAAAAAGGCAAAACCCTGGTTGGTTTCCGCGAGAAAAATGGCAAATATGTGGCTGACATGCAACATTGCGAAATTCTGCCAACCAAGATCGCCAATCTGTTGACATTGTTGGGAGCGTTGAACGAAAGCTTCACCGCCAAAGATATTCTGCCGCAAATTGAATTGGCAGTGGGCGATCATGTGGATGTGCTGGTGCTGCGTATTCTGCAAGCTTTGTCACCATCGGATGAAGCAGCAATCAAGCAATTTGCCGATACACATAATGTTCAATTCTGGCTGCAAACCAAAGGACCGGAAACCGTGGTGCCGTTCTACCCTCTGGATGCTCCCCAGTTGAGTTATAGCTTGCCGGAATTTGGCATCGTCATGCCTTTCGCACCGTCTGAATTCACCCAAGTGAACAGCACCATGAATCGCCTGATGGTCAGCCGCGCAATTCGTTTGTTGAATCCGCAACCCGGAGAGCGGATTGCCGATTTCTTCTGCGGTCTGGGCAATTTCTCTTTGCCCATCGCAAGGCGTGGTGCGCAAGTGATGGGTATCGAAGGCAGTGCTGCTTTGGTGAAACGCGCCGGGCAGAATGCAACCTACAATGGTTTGACGGACCATACTGAGTTTAAAGATTCGAATCTGTTTGAGATGAATGAAGTTGCTCTGGCTAAATTGGGGCGTTTCGATAAATGGCTGGTTGATCCTCCGCGTGAAGGTGCTATAGAATTGATGAAATCCATAAGCGAAGAAACGGCTCCAAGTCGCATCGTTTATGTTTCATGCAGCCCCTCCACCTTGGCGCGCGATGCCGAGGTTCTGGTAAACGTTAAGGGATACACGCTGAAGGCAGCGGGGGTAATGAATATGTTCCCGCATACTTCACATGTGGAATCGATTGCGGTGTTTGATAGAGCCGCATAACCATCAGGAGGCAATATGCGTTTTGTATTTCTGGCAATGCTGCTGACTGCCTTCTGCAATCAAGCCATGGCTGGATGGGTGCAGGTTGGCAGCAATACTAATTTCAATACTTATACCGATCCATCGACACTCCATAAATCAGGTATCAAAGCGATGGAGGGCAGCAAGGCCAAAATGTTGTCCCTGGTTGACTACATCACGCCCGTGACCAAAGCAGGGAAAACAGTCGCGTCGCTTAAGGCCATGCATGAGTTCGATTGCAGGCAAGAACAAGTGCGCATGCTGTATTCCTCATGGTATTCTGGGCATATGGGCACTGGTGCAGAGGTGGAGGGTAACTTCCAGCCTGAGAGTTGGCGTCCCATTGCAACTCACAGCATGGAAGAAGTTCTTTGGAAAGTGGCTTGTTCAAAAAACTAGGTTTGAAAAGTGGCACCCTTAATATCTATACTATTTGCTTTTTTTATTAATCCTTACTACAATTTAAATTGTAAGGAATAAAGGAGTTTGATATGACAACCGATGCCACACTTACCAGCAAGGGGCAAACCACAATTCCAAAGGAAATTCGAGATAGCCTTCACATGAAGGCAGGAGACCGGATGACCTTTACGCTGATGCCAGATGCCACCGTTGTTATGCGAGTAAAAAGCAAGAGCATTACAGAGCTGGCGGGCTCGCTACACAAAAAGGGTAGGAAACCCGTTCCTGTTGAGCAACTTTCACGCTAATGCTTGGAATTGACACTAACGTTCTGGTTCGTTTTCTAGTTCGGGATGATGAAGTTCAATTTGAGAAAGCACGCAAGCTGATTAAACGCGAAGTTGTAGCTGGACGCCGCGTTTTCGTTAATCAATTAGTTCTTATGGAAACAGAATGGGTACTTCGTAGCCGATATGCCGTATCTAAAAGTCATATTATTGAAGCCATTTCAGGCTTGCTCGATGCGGCAGACGTTCAGCTTGAAGACGAGCCAGCCATTGAAGAGGCAATATTTACGTGGAAGGATGCGACTGCCGACTTTGCCGATTGCCTGATAGGTATCAGAAATAGACGCATGGGATGTCGTGCGACGATTTCCTTCGATGCGAAGGCGATCAGGCTAAATGGATTCTTGGCTGCATAACGAGTCACCCATTTTTCAATGCATTTTCAGAGATATGCGCAATATTAAAGTACTGCCTCCAATCATGGAATGCAAATAGCCTAATCTAGCGTAGCTTAATAATGCCCATGGACAGGGCAATTTCACGAAGAAAACAGACTAATCCAGATGTCAACGTCAACATGGCGGCAATGAAGAAAAATGAAATGATTCCCGAAGGATCTTTGTTGAGTTCGGAACCAATAAATAACGCAGCGATTACAATGCAAATCAGCAACGCACTCGTGGTACACAGAGTGATTGCCCAATGAATCCATTGACACCGTTGGATAAGAGTCAACATTTCTGTATTGTGGGATTGTTTTTTATCGACATCCAGTTCATCCAGAATGCGAAAACGGTCTATCACACGTCCCAGCCGGGTTGATAATACCCCCAGTATCGCGCCCACACCGGTAATCAGAAACACTGGAGCCACGGAGTGCTGAATTGCCTGAGCTACTGTAAGAACATCATTAGTCAAAATTTTCTCCTGTCGGAATAATTGAAGTAGAGCGGCATCCTGCTGTCTAGTGCGGAAGTACGAGCAGGAGTGCGATAGGAATACAAATCAGCGCGGCTATGTTGCCGATCATGACCATGGAGGCCACCTTTTCAGGTTCCTGATGATAGAGCTCTGCAAACATATAGTTCAGTACAGCCGGAGGCAAAGCGCCAAACAGGATCAATTGATCTCTCTGGGAAGCGGGTAAGTTTAAACCCCATCCGACTAGGTAGGCCAGAGCCACACCGGAAGTCGGGCGCAATACTGCCATCAATAAACCCAGATGACTATCAGCCAATTTCATGTTGGCAAGCCTTACCCCCAGAGCGAACATCATTAACGGAACTGCGATGTCACCAAGTAAGTGAGTCGCGGTCAATAGGGGTGTCCAAACGGATACGCTGGCGAGGTTGAGGCCAAGGCCCAGCACGGTGGCAAATATGACAGGAACTTTCCACAAGTCCCTCAACCGGGCATGGTGGTTCAGCAACCAGGCGCCGAAACTGAAATGCAGCAGGTTGGAAACCAGAAACATGACGACGGCGGCGTGAATTGCATCTTTACCAAACGCCAGCACGGCCAGCGGGAGTCCAAGATTGCCGCAATTGTTGAACATCATCGGCGGCACAAAGGTCTTGGGCAAAATGCCCGAAAGTCGTGCGACACACAGCCCGACGATGCCGGTTGCTGCGATCAGAAAAAAGGTACCCAAAGCCAATCCTGAAAACTGGGCTATATGAAAGTCACCGCCAACCAGCACACCCAATACTAACGCGGGCACGAAATATTCCATGTTAAGCCGGTTGGCTACTTCCATTTCCGGTTGATGACGCCGGCCAGCCCAAACACCCACAGAAACGACCGCCACGAGCGGGAATACAACTTCAACAATACGCCAGAAAAACATAGGATTTTTAAAAAAGTTAAATTCCCTCAGGCAAAGCCGGAGGTTTATTGGGTGAGCCCCTCAAAGGAGCCGATAATACTGTGAGCAGTCTGAATGCTGCAGAGGGGTTCTTCTTCCTGCTCGCAGCAGTAGGTTGGGATGGTAATAGAAATTTGCTTATGCTCATTTTGATGATTCCGTAAGTAGGTGACAGCTTCACCCCCCTCCCTGCCCTCCCCGGTGGGGGAGGGTCCTGTTCCCTCTCCCACCGGGGGAGGGTTAGGGAGGGGGTTTACCTAACTGAATTAATGAAGCTGGGTGGGCATGATATTTATAAGGCACTTAATATTTGACGCCCAAAGCTTCACATAGAAAACTCATGAATGGAACGGTGGTTGCAAACCGTTTGCCAGCCAGTTTGACGAAACCGGCCCCGGTGACTTCGCCAAGTGTCAAAGGCGTCATGGCGATAAAATCTTTGCGTTTTAAATCCTCGATTGCAGGATGATTTGCATCGTATCCGCGTGGTGGTCTCGACAAGCTGTCTCCCCATAGTTCCCAATGTTTGGTGAAGCTGGCTTCGTCACGGGCAGAAAACCAGCTCTCGGGCTTTGCCATAATCAAATCGCGCAACTGCCCAAGGGCCTTGGGGTCGGGATGCCAACAGCCAACAGCCAGGAAACATCCCTCCGTGGCTATATGCACATAGAAGCCCGGCGCATGTACATCTTTTCCAAGCGAATGGCGAAATTGGATACCAATATTGGTTTTGTAAGGGGTTTTGTCACGGGAAAAACGCGTGTCACGATAGACTCGCATTAGTGAACCGCCCATTTTGCGTGGCTCCGCACGAAATTGAGGCGCGAATTTTTCCACCACGGGCCCCATAGCTTCAATAAAATCCAGCGCGGGTTCCCGCACCTCGGCTTCATAGCGGCTCTTGTTCGCCTCAAACCACGTTCGGTTATTGTTGGCGGCCAGTTCGCCAAGAAAGGTTAGCGTCGATTTGGAGAACATAATGAGAATGGTATGATAAAAAATGTCATCAGGCAAAGTTTAAATACTCATTGTTGCTCGCTACGTTTAAACGGGCTTCTCTCATTAAGCTCCTCCGCATAGTCCGAAATTGCACTGGCCTCGCGCTGCAAATAATCCTCGACCGCACGGGAAAACTGCGGATGCGCAAGCCAGTGTGCGGATCGGGTGATCACCGGTAAAAATCCCCGGGCCAATTTGTGTTCGCCTTGTGCTCCGCCCTCAAATATTTTGATTTTGCGTGCGATACAGAACTCGATCGCCTGATAGTAACACGCCTCAAAATGCAAACCCGAGTGGAATTCCAGCGCGCCCCATGAGCGCCCATACAGAACAGTATTCGTAAAGAAATTTAGCGCGCTCGCAATCATTCTTCCCTGAAGGGTGGCAATGACAAGCAACGTTTGATGGGGCATCGTCGCGCCTATCCGATGAAAAAAATCAGAATTCAATGCGGGCGGCGAGTTGCGTTGACTGCGATTGTGAGCGTAACACTTCGCAAAAAAAGCCCATTGATCTTCGGTGGCCTGTTCTCCAATGACGCACTGTAATTCAATTCCCGCTTCTTTGACTTTGCGGCGTTCCTGTTTAATGCGTTTGCGTTTGTCTCGACTTAACGCGGACAGAAAATCTTCAAAATCCAGATATCCCGGATTTTGCCAATGAAACTGCACGTCCTGTCGCAGCATCATTCCTTGCTCTTGCATCACTTGCCTATCCGTATCATCGGTAAACAAGCAGTGCAGGGAAGATAGCCCCGATTCTCTGGCGATTTGCAATGCATAATTGAGCAGTAGATAACGTAAATGAGTTGCTTCTTGCAGAGACAGTTCGGGCGTAATCAACAGGCGTTTTCCGGTAACCGGCGTAAAAGGGATCGTGCACACCAGCTTGGGATAATAAGCCAGGCCATGGCGCTGATACGCTTCGGCCCATGCCCAATCAAAGACGAATTCACCAAACGAATTGGATTTCAAATAAAGCGGCATCGCTGCAAGCAATCGGTCGTTTTGCCACAACGTAATAAATTGCGCACGCCAGCCTAGCTGTTCTGTAGCACATCCGCTTTCTTGCAGCGCAACCAGATAGGCATGAGAAAGAAAGGGATCATCTCCTGCCAGAGCGTCCCATTGAGCTGCCGTTATGTCTGCAAGATTCCCGATAATCTTAAGGGTGGACGAATTCATGGGCAGTGCTCCAAAGTTGACCTATTCTATCGGGTTTTGATTGGTCACATTGGGGTGTTCGTGCCTTGTCAAACCGGAACCGTCAGGCATTCGAAGAATTTCAGCAGTTCACTGGAAAATCGAAGAGGGTCTTTAAGTTGTGGGCAATGGTCCGCACTTTCATAACTGCTCAATGTAGCGAGCTTGATATGGGTAAGCAGATATTGCGCGGTAGCTTCCGTGTAAAAATTACTTTCCTTACCCCACACCAGCAGGGTGGGCACATTAATGAGGGATAACACATCCCGATAGTCTGCAGCGACCAGCGATTTCCAAATGGAAATAAGTGGCTGCGGGTCAAGGGGCAACAGATTTTTTCGGGCCAGTTTCCAGCCGGAACTATCTCGATCATACGATTCACGGGCTTTTGTATTGAGTCCGTAGGCGATCAACTTAAGCACCGTCTCGACAAAGTTGGAATCCAGCTCCTCTAACATGTGTTGTGAGCGCGCTTCATCAAAGTTGCCGTAGATGCCGTTCTGCCATGAAACATCGGTAACCAGTTTGGGTGACTGGTCGATTATACAGAGATGAGACAAACGCTCGCAACCAAAGTCGCGAATGAACTGCCAGAGTGTTAGCGCTCCCATGGAATGACCGACCATGGCAGCTTTTTCCAATCCGTAATCATCCAGTAAATTGAGGACATCACGTGCAAGTCTTGTTACATCGGGTTCACGCGTCGTAGATAACACTTGACTGCCATGACCACGCGCATCCGGGCAGAACACGCGGTGGTTCAGCGTCAGCGCTTGTGGCAAAGGGCCCCAGCCCGCATGGTTGGAAGTCCAGCCATGAAGCATGACAATGGGGCTGCCGTTGCCGGTAATTTTAACGGACAGATTTTCGCCATCGTCGGCTGTGAATGTTTTCATCGGAGTGATTATGTGTTGAAGGACGATTGTTTACAGACTTAACTTTCAGCGATAATCAGCCCAAGCCTATGCCAAATTGGTCATCTTCGTCATAAGAATACTGGAAATAGATCTGGTGCACAAACGCTCGGTTCAAGTCAGAAACGCTAGTACTCCTCATTAGTTTGCCTCACCGTTGCTGGCAAAACGAAGGGGCGTGCCCACAAAAGAGCACGCCCCCCAAGTTCACCATTTTTTCTATGCCGGAGCTGCGCTAAAAACTATATCCATAGGAAATGGAAAAGACATTGATCGTATAGTTGGGTGCCTGCTGATTGGTTGGCAGTACGCCGGGATCGGTGTAACCGGTCTGGTAGGCACTGTAGTAATAATCGTTGGTTGTCTGCTTTTGGAATCTATATCCAAAAGCAACCTTGCTAACTTTATCAATATGATAGTTACCCGTGACTTTCAGCTTCACTATTTCGTTCTTGATGTCTGGCAAGGTTCCAGTAGTACCGCATATACCAGTAGCAGTATTATTACCAGTTGGGTCGGCACAATTTATATTTTGCGTCGAGTAACCTGACTTGGCTAAGGAATACGACAAGTCACCTGTCAGTTCAAGTTTGCTTCCCATCAACCCTTTTTGCTTGGCTTTGACTCCAATAGTGTTGCTGTCGTCTTTCAAACGGTTTGTCCAAAGATCAGCAGCGGGAGCGGCAGGTGATTGATCCGCACTGGAGAGTAAATCTCGTTGCCTCCACTGTGTAGTCAAATAGGCAGAAACGTTACCGTCGTGTGAATAGTCATAGGCGGCGTCCAGATTCAAGCTCCACGTTTGAATTTTTTGCACGCCCAATGTCGCATCATATTTGTCATCCAAGTATCGGCCGCTCAGTCCAACATTGGATTTGTCGCTGGTCTGCCAATCCACACCCGCCTTGAATAATTGCTCTGTCCGTGAACCGTTATAGTAAGCCGCGAATCCCTGATTTTCGAAACCTGCAGAGTTGGCTTGCATCGGATTGTAGAAAGAGCTGATAGAAGCTACGCGACTGGCATAAGTGTAGCTGGCTTTGAGGACGAGATCATCGCTGGCTTTCAGTTTGTAGCTGGTTGAAAGCTTGTTTTCATTGCTTTCAGGACTTAGCACGCACGCGTTATTGGAATAAGGTGCTGAGCTGTTGAAGCCAATCCCAGTGAATGAGTTAGTTGTAGGATCGTTGTAAATGCCGGTGGCGTTAGTTGGATCAGGGCTAGGAAGTAAGTTATTGCACCACCGCCTGATAGACTCATGCTCGTAAGCAAATTGCGCGCTCTGTTTTTTGTCGATCCGGTAAGTTCCGGCCAATTCGAGCTGGGTTTTCCTGTCGCTTACCGGAGCGTTAACCACTCCTGTATAAGAATCGCCAGCAATTGAAGAAAATGAATACGCATTCGAGGGAGTACGATTGTCGCGCTCGTCGTACTTCACGCCGACTGAGAGTGACAAGTTCTTGGACATTTGATTGGTCAATTTCAAATCTAAATGTGTTTTGACCACCAAGCCATTAAGGGACGCCTGGGTTAAAGGAGAATTCAGCAGAGGATCGTTGATGAAACTGCTGTTCTGGGTATTACGAGAATAGGAGAGTCCGCCTGCCAGTTTCGTGGCGGACGTAAAGTCATAACCCCCTAAAAAATTCAACTGATAAAAATCGTTGCTGGGTGGCGTTGCGAAAGTGTTTGGTGGAGGAGATGTGGGGGAGGTCACAGTGTTAGAATCAATAAATGGATTCGACCATGTCAGGCTGCTATAGCCATCTTCAAAGATTGAACCAAATAAACTTCCGGTGAGATGCCCTTTTTCTCCGACCCAGTTAAGAGCCAACTCAAATGTGTCCGTCTGATAATTAGTTGGATTCATCAGTGTGACGTTATACTCACCTGCACCACCTACTGGTGTGCCTGATGTGTCTGAAGCCGCACCGATCAATTTCGCGCCAGATTGTTGAAGGTGATTGTAATCGAACAAAACGCTCCACTGTTGATCGAAGGTATACCCCGCATTAAAACTTGCGTTCTTGCGGCTGGTATAGACTTCTTGAGTTTGAAATGCCCCTAGTTGGGTAGGAGACAAGGCTTGTGTACCCGTGTTAGGTTGGGTAACATCATTGGCGTCGAGGCCAACATTAATTGCGCCGAATGTCGTTGGCAAACCAAAATTATTGCTGCCCAAGCTTCCCTGAAAGGGCGTCTGGTAAGAGTCGGTGATATTGTGCTGGAGTTCATCGTAGCCAACACCCACGCTCCATTTGCCCTGATTGCTGAAATTAGCACTGAGCGCACGGGAGGTCGTACCGAGGTCAGTTCCCGTAATCTCCCAGCGATTAATACCACTCCCGCCCATGAACGCATCATAAGCATCGCCGCCGCGTACGCTGAAATTGCCAATCAGATAGGCCCCTTTTTTGTTCAAGCCATTATATTCGCCGAATTTGGCCGAATCAATTGGCACATATTCAGTGCCAATTTCGACTGAATTGGTTGGGTGGGTCAAAGCCGTCACGTCATCGTCCGCAAAAACAGTCATGGGCAGTACAATCATGGCCGCCAAGGCTCCTTGAACCGCCAAGGACAGAGTGCTGATAACAAAACTTTCTTTACTTGTATTCATGATTAATCCCCTTTCCCTTGATTAGCGATGCAAGAACGCACCAGATGGCGAGTTCGAACCGTGCACCATGATGTGGCAGTTCATGCACGCACGCCCAGCGAACTGTATATTCCCCAATCCGTTTCCGGCACCAGGTTGTCCGAGTGCAGCTCCTGGCCCAGCCGGAATTGGACTGGCGTGAGGACCATCGTGGCATTCTTCGCACAGGAAGGGAGCACGCGATTTAAGCAATGGCGAAATATTGGAGCCATGCGGTGTGTGGCAGTTGGTGCAGTTTTCGTTCACAGGCTGATGTTCCCACAGGAATGGGCCGCGTTTTTCTGCATGACAGGTGAAACACGTCTCGTTAACCGAATTCTTCTTCAGCAGTTTTGGGGCTGTCGAGCCATGTGGATTGTGGCAATCGGAACAGACCACCTTTCCTTCCTCAATCGGATGGTGAGAGTTTTTATTGACATCAGCACGCTGCTCCTTGTGGCAGGTAAAGCAGATTTCGGGCTGAGTCCTTTTGTCGCGCACATTGTCGTGGGTCGTGTGAATTTCGTGACAGGAAACGCAAGCCAAGTCGTTGGTCTGGTGAGGGCTACCCTGCCAGCGCGTACGTTTCGCATCATTTTTGTGGCAGGCCAGGCAAGCTGCATTCTGTTCCTTTGGTTCGTTTGGACCAAAGGCGTAGTTTTCATTTTTCTTTGTTCCAAAAATAATATCGGGTGCCGCGCGCCCTTTAACGCCGGGGTCACCGTGCAGATGTTTTTCGCTTTCACCATGACATGATTGGCAGGTTGGTGTGCGGGGGTCACCTTTGACCCCATGCTTGGTTTGGTAAATTGCAAGAATCGGTTTGGTCTCGGTTTCATCATGACAACGCGTACAAACTGCATCTTTCTTCAAGGCATCCTGAGCGGTATTGGCTGATTTCCCTTCCATGTTAATATCGGGAAGTTTGTTTTCAGCCGCAAATATATTTGCCGCCATTGCCATGCTGGCGACGAGGGCGCACAACACCATGATCTGTTTTATGAGTTTCATGTCATTTCCCTTTTTTCTTAAGATATTTATAACATTCATTTTGCGCGCGAGATTGTGAATTATATCAAATGGTTAAATGTTAACCTTAAATTCTGGCTCAGGATAAGCACTTCCACCTATTTTGATTTGAAGCTTTCTGCATTTCTTACAGTTTAATCTATGTCCCCAAAAAATGTAACAAAAACTGTACATTTCACACACGCGGGTAGATGATTTTAACCATTGCGCGCATACTTGAGAACTACGCTTCATCTATTTTAACGAAAGCTACTCTTGATCAGACTCAAATTTTCGATTGAACTAAACTATGAAATAGACCAACCCGGTTGTGATTTCATTTTCAATGTTCATGCGGCACAAACGCTGCTTCAATCTGTTGTGAACGAGTCACTGGTTGTCAGCCAGAATATTCCGCACAACTTGTACACAGACCCTGCAACGTACACACGATTTTTGCGGCTTAAGGCTTATGCCGGGCCACTTAGGGTGCGTTACGAGGCAATGGTCGATCTCAATCACTATTCAACATCAACGGCGCAGATCAATGAAGTTCCTGTAGCCAGCCTGCCGGGGGCAGTGTTGCCTTATATTTATCCGAGCCGTTATTGCCAGTCGGACCGCTTGCATCGCCTCGCGGTCAAAGAGTTTGGTCATTTGTGGCAGGGTTATAGCCGCGTACAGGCTATTCGTGACTGGGTATTGAATCGGGTGACCTTCCGTTCAAACTCCTCCACCGGGAACACCACAGCAGTTGATACGCTGGTAGAAGAAGTCGGCGTATGCCGGGACTTCGCGCACTTGATGATAGCACTGTGCCGCGCGGTCAATATTCCCGCCCGCTTTGCCACCGGGATTGATTACGGTGCCGATCCAGTTCTGGGACCAACCGATTTTCATGCTTATGTCGAAGTGTATCTGGGTAACCGCTGGTATATCTTTGACCCATCAGGCGTGGCCATTCCCATGGGGTTTGTGCGCATTGCCACCGGGCGGGATGCGGCAGACTCGGCTTTTGCCACAATTTTCGGGGGGATGCACGGGGTGGCACCGTTAATCAGTATCGAAGTTGTTCCCAATGCTTTGGGAGAGCTAATTGTTCCGCAGCATGTTCCCTATGCCTTATCCACCGATGGGCAATTTGATCCCAACTGACGCTATGCCTGAAACAAGCGTGACTTCATGTGAGCCATCACGTTGCGCGGTGACAGCATAGCAGGACTGAGTTTGGGCATCTCGATCGCATCCAGGGTATTTTTTGCAACCAAGCCCAACTCCGTGTCGCCCTCGACCAGCAAACGGCGGCTAAAAAAAAGTGTGTCCGGATCTTCTTTGCGGGTAGCCAGCAGGAAAAAATCCTGAGCAGTGGCACTAATTGCCAAGTCGGATACTTTGCCGGAATGGGTCGGCGTAAATTGATCGGCGTTGACGGTGAAATACAGGCTCAGCCCGAGATCTTTGACATGGATGGAAATCTGCTTTCCGTACAAAGGCTCCAGATGCTCCTTGGAAATAATCCTTCCCAGCGCCAAATTAAGTACCTTGGTAAATGCAAAAGAAGGGGGGAAGGCCGGCAGCATGGAAACCAGTTTTTCGACCGGCTTGGGAAAGATAAAAGCAGTCTGTTCCATAATTCATTATTCCTTAAAACCTGATGAATCGGAGTGGGTAAATATTGAGGTGAAACTCGCGAAGCGAGAGCCTGTTCCCCTCTCCCACCGGGGGAGGGCTGGGGAGGGGGACAGGGCATTCTTGGTTTTATTGTTCAGGGTGGTCATTGCTGTGCACGTTAGGTTAGATTGCGGCTTCTATCTGCTCAATGCCTGCCTTGGCATACCAATAACCATCGCAAGGCTCGTCAGTCATCAAACGATCAAGCTGTTGTCCCGCTTCGGCTGTGTTCAAAGTCCCATCCAGTTTTTGGTGGAACAGGGAAAGAATTTGCACCGTATGAAGCGGTTGCGGACTCACCCGCACCACATCCACGCCTACTTGCTTCATGTTATCCAATTCTGCCAGCAGATTATAAATACTGGAAGATTGTGTCTGGATGCCGTTTAATGCCAGGAAAGGTTTGCCATCCCGTGTTTTCAGCGTCAACCCGACAGGATGTTCAAGGCAACGGAACTGACAGTCATCTTTGGGCAGGTTGTAGTGGCGTGCGGTAAAACAACGTGCCGAGAAAGCCAGCGGAAGGCGTCCATAAGCGAAAACTTCTGTTTCCATACCCTGCGGTTTTTCGGCAAGAATGTCAGATAACTTCGCGCGGGACATTTCTACCGGTATGACCCAGCGTTTCGCTCCCAACTCTGCCAGCAGTCCAAGCGTATGAGGATTGTAGGTGTTGATATGCGGTCCGACCACAAATTCCTTTCCCGACATCAACCGCACCGCCCCCATATCGTTGGCTTCCACCGCGAAGGTGCCATTTTCAGCCAGGCGGCGTAACGTTTGCAGGTCGGATTCGGATTCGATGAGCGCCTGGGTGGACAGCACCACTTCCTTGCCTGATTCGGCCAGTTTTTTTGCCACCGTCAACCAGTCCTCAAAACGAAAGGTGTGACGCTTGGAGCACACCGCCTCCCCAATGTAGACGATATCTACCGGCGAAGTGGCAATTCGCTCATAAAATTCAAACAGGGCATCGCGTTGCCAATAGTACAGAATAGGTCCAAGAGCAAGCTTCATAATTACTTCCAGGGACGATGGTAGGCACCCAGGGTATTTTGTTGTCCCTCGGCAAGTTTGTTCAGTTGGGTCATCCACGCAGGATTGACGGTGTAACCTTCGGCATTTTTCATGGCGGAATCAATGGCGGCACGCCAAACCTTGGTCACCTGTTCCACGTAGACCGGGCTACGCTGGCGGCCTTCAATCTTGACGGCGGAGATTCCCATGCGCATCATTTCCGGGATTAATTCCAGCGTATTGAGGCTGGCCGGTTCTTCGATGGCGTAATAAGTTTCACCGTTAACGTCGAAGCGGCCTTTGCACAAAGTCGGGTAACCGGCATTTTCGTCGGCGCTATAACGATCCAGCAAAATGCCGCCCAATCTCGATTCCAGCCCCTGCGGCGTTTGCTGCCAGCGCACCGACTTGGCCGGTGAACACACCCCGGCGGTATTGGGCGATTCGCCGGTCACATAAGAGGACAACACGCAACGCCCTTCCACCATCACGCACAAGCCGCCGAAACCGAAAAGTTCGATTTCCACGGGCGTGCGCTTCACCAGCTGTTCCACTTGCGGTAAAGACAATACCCGGGGCAGCACCGCACGCTGAATACCGAAATGTTCATGGTAAAAATTGATGGCTTCGTAATTGGTAGCCGACCCTTGCACCGAGAGATGTAAACGCAGCTTGGGATAAGTTCGCGAGGCATAACGCATCAAGCCCGCGTCGGCAAGAATGATGGCGTCCACACCTGCTTCCGCCGCATGATCCACCGCTTCCTGCCAGCGTTGCCAAGTGGAGGTCTGCGGAAACGTATTCAATGCCAGAAGCACTTTTTTGCCGCGAGCATGCGCGTAACGCACGGCTTCATTCGTGGCAGGAAGATCAAAGTTCAGTCCGGCGAAGGCACGCGCGTTGGTATTGTCACGAAAGCCGATGTAAACGCAATCCGCACCATTATCCACTGCAGCCTTCAGCGCAGGCAAACTGCCTGCCGGGCAAACCAGTTCAAGTGACATGTTTCAATTCCTCGATTATTGTCCTTCGAGGGGCATCATTTTACGCCACTTATTAATAACCATGTTAATGATCTAGGCTATTTTGCCAAGCATAAGTCAAGGCGGGTGGCTTGATTTAAAAAAGAGCACCCTAAAAATCCAGACCTTATCTTACAGGTCGAATTTTTAGTGGTGCATTGAGGAGGTTACTTTAGAAATCCAGCTTCAGATATTCTT
>Ga0316224_1001111_pt1 | contig 31906 bp, 32 predicted proteins | sample TBH18013metaG_FD_206254 | JGI IMG/M metagenome (GOLD analysis project Ga0316224, IMG submission 206254) | Freshwater microbial communities from Trout Bog Lake, Wisconsin, USA - TBH18013 | ecosystem: Environmental > Aquatic > Freshwater > Lake > Hypolimnion/Profundal zone | place: USA: Wisconsin... | reverse complement strand
GATACTGTATGGACAGATCCATTAGATACTAGAAGTAATTTACCTAAGCATCACAATGATCCTGAGAACTGGGGGTATGGTAGTATCTCTAGTAAAGGCGACTCAAAAGGAAAACTTACGGCTGATAGAAGAAAGCGTATGAAAAATGATATTCGAGGAAGTTTAGGACAACACCATACTCCAACCTTACCAGAACAGATGAATGAAAGCAAAGAATTAAACGATATTATTGCATTAACAAAAATGTTAAAAGGTTAAGTTTCGTCGCAGTTAGCACCCTGTCCAAGGTGCCAAATAGACCCTTCGGGGTCTATTTTTTTCGGTAAATAAAAATATGGCAAAATCACTAGACGGCGTCTTAACCAAAAAAGCGCATAAAACAGAAAAGTTCACTGAGGAGCAAGTAGCTAGCCTCATGGCATGTGCTGACCCTGACAAAGGGTATTTGCATTTTGCTAAAAACTTTTTCCACATTCAGCATCCTGTTAAAGGTAAAGTTAAATTTGAACCTTATGAATATCAGGAAAGACTATTAAGTGCGTATCACGATTATCGATTTAACATTAATATGTTACCGCGTCAAAGTGGTAAGACTACTTGTGCAAGTTCCTACTTGCTGTGGTATGCAATGTTTCACCCAGATCAAACAATTCTAGTTGCCGCGCACAAGTTTACAGGCGCACAAGAAATTATGCAACGTATTCGTTATGGATACGAACTTTGCGAAGATTATATTCGATGCGGTGTTGTTAGTTATAACAAGGGTAGTATAGAATTTGATAACGGATCACGTATTGTAAGTCAAACAACTACAGGCACAACGGGTCGTGGTATGTCTATATCATTACTATACTGTGACGAGTTTGCATTCGTGCAACCTAACATTGCTACAGAATTCTGGACCTCAATTTCACCAACACTAGCAACTGGTGGTCGTGCAATTATTACATCAACACCGAACAGTGACGAAGATGAGTTTGCTACGATTTGGAAAGAGTCACAAGATAAATTTGATGAGCACGGCAATACTAAAGATGACGGTTTAGGACGTAATGGGTTCCATGGATTCCGTGCCGAATGGTACGAACACCCAGATCGTGATGAGCAGTGGAAACAAACTGAAATGGGACGTATTGGCGAAGAACGTTTCCGTCGTGAATATGGTTGCGAGTTCTTGGTATTTGATGAAACGTTGATTAGTTCGTTGAAACTTATCGACATGTTAGGTAGAGAACCACAATTTAAGATGGGGCAAGTTCGTTGGTATAAAAAACCAGAAGTTGGAAAAGTTTATCTAGTAGCACTAGATCCAAGTTTAGGAACAGGCGGAGATTACGGCGCAATTGAAGTATTTGAAATGCCTGAAATGATACAAATTGCAGAGTGGCAACATAACATTACTCCTATTCAACAACAGGTTAAAATATTAAGAGATATATTAAAATATGTGTCAGAAGAGATAGGCGAAGAAAATTATAATAGTATCTATTGGAGCGTGGAAAACAATACCGTGGGTGAAAGTGCCCTAGTTGTTATAGACAATTTAGGAGAAGAAACCTTCCCAGGATTATTCTTAAGTGAACCCATGCGTAAAGGGCACGTTAAGAAATTCCGCAAAGGATTTAATACTACATTCGGCAACAAAATTAGTACTTGTGCTAAAGTTAAGTATCTTATTGAAGAAGATAAATGTGTATTAAATAGCAAGAGTTTAATCAGCGAACTCAAGACATTTATTGCAAAAGGTACAACTTTTGCGGCAAAAGAAGGGCAACATGACGATTTAGTAGCGGCTTTGCTACTAGTTGTACGCATGAGCTTGCTACTAGCAGAATGGGATCCAACAGTATTCGATAGGCTAAAAGTACATAGTGACTGGGCTGAAGACGAAAACTTTGAACTACCTCTGCCTATTTTTATATCTACTGGAATGTGATAAATATCGTATGGACACAAATTTGAATAAAATAGCCAAGGACCTGTATGGAAAGATAGAAACTCGCTTTCCTGACATCAAAATTGGCGATGAAAATGCCGAAGTTTTAAGTAGAAAAGCAGACATTCCACGAGCACGATTCTTCGAGTTCGAGTATGAACACGATGGTGTTAAACTTGGTAATGTTGCAATTACGTTGGATTCTGATGATGGAGTAGTAGTACAAATTAGCGGAAGTTTAGCAGAAAAAAAACACCCAGGCGTTTTCAAATTTATTCGTGGATTAAGATCATTTGCTAAGGACAGACTATTAAATTTTGATATTCAAAACATTAACAAAGATCAATTAGATAAAAGAGACTACGAGTTTCAATCGAAGCCTAAGGAAGAATTCACCATGATGGAAAGTAAAATGTATGGTACTGCTAAGATCAGTTACCAGGATCTAGGAGAAGCTAGACTTGTTATTAAACACAGTCAGCCTGTTAACTTAGATCTAGCCGCAGGACGTACAATGCACATTGAAGGCATCTATGTAGAAAATGCACAAGGTGAACGTTTTAAATATCCATACAAACATCTTAACGGTGCTCGTGCTTTAGCAGAACACATTAAGGCCGGTGGTAATCCTTACGATAATATTGGTAAACATATCACAAGTCTAAGTGAAGAACTAGCACAGTTACGTAAATTTAAAAGCTATGTTAGCCGTAATGAAACTTTATCAGAAGCAATGGGCGGCATTACCGATGTAGTGTTTAATCGTATTGATTCTATTAAAAAAGAAATTCACAACCTACAACGTCCATCATACTATCAAGCATTTGCAGAATCATTTGAAACACGTGAAGAGCAAATGATTCCAGAAGAAATCATGAGTGATTTTATTGATCGCTTGACTATTCGTACATTTAATGAAGAATTAAAAACAGCATTTCCTTTTATCTTTCGTTTGATTGATGAAAGCGATATTCCAGTTCGCGAGCTAACAGCAGATGATTTATTAGACGAAGCAGGAAATCCTGCACAAGCGGCAATTGCAATTTCTAAAAAAGAATCAGGCAAATACAATAAAGAAGGTAAACGAATCAAAGAATCTCCAGAAGATCAATTTGAATCATTTATGAATCAACTTGTTGCCGAAGACGAAACAGATCAACAAGGTGTAAACACTTTGTTTAGTAGTATTCCAGAAGTAAGAGCACAAGCAGTTAAAAATTTAAAAGACAAAATTAGTCAAGGTTTAAAACCAGGAACTGATGGAGTTAATGCCGCGCTAACTTTAAAAGGTATTATTGACAGTGACAAGTTTACTGAAAATTATCTAAAAGGTATGTCGGATAACGATAACATTGTTACTGTATTGAAACAATTTATTAAAGATGTTGCAAACAATGATCCTAAAGCCGCTACATCAGGAAAAAATCCTGGAGCACAAGATGCGGCTAAAGAATTATTAGCAAGTGGCGAATTAGATAACATGAGCGCAGAAGTAACACCTGATATAGGTTCAGAAGCTCCACCAGAAGCTCCTCCTGCACAGGAACCTAGCGCAGAAACACCTCCACCAAGTCCAGAAGCTCCTCCAGCGCCAGGGGGCGAAGTACCTCCTGAATTAGGTGCAGGTGCTCCTCCTGCTCCTGAAGCTCCTCCTGCTCCTGTTGCAGAAAGTGCTGGTAGAAATCTTGCAAAAATAAAAGCAAAAATTATTAAAGCTCGTGAATGCGGTGCTGATCTAAGTACAAAAATGGATTTTGGTCACAGAGCTATGACACTTCACGATGCAATCAAAGAATGTGGGATGACTCCAATGGAATGTGGATTTGAAGAATCTGAATTTACACACAACATCGGAATGGCACACAAGCCAAGTAAATCACACGGTGAACAAGAAATTGAAAGTAGTATTAGCGGATTTTGGAATCCAGATGCACACATGACTGAAGGCAATTTTACAATTGGTGCTACTCGTGTAATTTCAAAGATTTTAAAAAGTTATAAAAACGGTGAATACCAACACGCTACTCCACATGATGTAAAGAAAGTTATTTCTAAAGTCAAGCAAATGGATCCACAAAGTAGTGTCAAAGGTGTAACACATAAACCAAATGCTCATCCAGCAGACATGCCAAGTTCTGTAGCAGAGGAGCTATCAAGAATTAGAAAATTGTCAGGTGTTTAATATGAAAAAAATTACAGAATCAGAATTAAAGAGTCTTGCAAGAAGATTGCGTGAGTATACTGCGGTAACCGAAGATGAAACGGTTCCGCCAGAACAATTATTAAAGCAGTACGATGATGCAATTAGTGCTATGAAATCCATGCTTAAAGATAATCCAGCTGTACAAGTATCTATTAATGACTTGCAACAAAAACGCGAGGCACTAATTAAAGCTAACCCTAGTCTTGCTCCACAAACGAATAACAACGAACCTCCTGCTAAAAAATCTTGGAATGCAAACACACTTGGTTTAGGTATGGGTATGCAAGGCAAACCAGATCTTAAAGTACAACAACTACAACAAATGCTTCACATCGAACCAGCAGATGGTCGATTTGGTCCAGCAACACAAAAAGCAGTTATTGCAAAACAAAATGAATTGATTCAAAGAGGCGCAAAGATTAAAGCAGACGGAGCATGGGGTCCACGCTCTATGCAAGCTCTAACAGATTTTCCAGATCTTACACCTGTAGAACCGTCTCAGGACAACAATAAATCTCAACCAGTAGTTAATGTTGAAGTTCCTACCGGTGATACATCTGGCACCGCAGGCACAGATAATGTTAAACCAACTCCAGCACCAGCCCAGCAACCTGTTGAAAAACCAGATTATACCAAAACTGGTTTGACTACTTCCGATGGACGTCCTGTTACCAGCTCTGATGGTAGCCAAGTAAAAACAGGAGCTCAAAGAGAGTCAGTTGGATACGACGAGATAAATCGAATTGTAAGTTTGGTACACTACAGATAATCGAGTAAAATACTCACATTTCAAGCAAGATTTCTCTTGCAGAACTAAATAAAAGTGCGTACAATAACATGTATGCACTTTTTGTTTTATCGGGTGATAAAACAACTATAGGCAAATAAAAAGCACACAAAGGCTAACAATAGGAGAATATTATGGCAACTTTGGCAGAAATTAGAGCAAAATTAAAATCGTCTGAACAAAAAGGTTCAGGAGAACGTACAGGCGGAGATAAATCAATTTATCCGTTCTGGAACTTAAAAGAAGGCGGAGAATCTACACTTAGATTTTTACCAGATGGTAACTCCGACAACACCTTTTTCTGGGTTGAGAGAGCAATGATCAAATTGCCTTTCTCAGGCATCAAAGGTGAATCAGAAAGCAAAAACATCACAGTACAAGTACCATGCGTTGAAATGTATGGCGACACTTGCCCAATCTTGGCAGAAGTACGTGGATGGTTCAAAGACCCTTCATTAGAAGACATGGGTCGTAAATACTGGAAAAAGCGTAGTTACATTTTCCAAGGTTTCGTTGTTGAAGACGGACTTGGTGAAAAAGCAGAAGAACAACCAGAAAATCCAATCCGCCGTTTCATTATCGGTCCACAGATTTTCCAATCAATTCGTGCGGCACTTGTTGACCCAGAGTTGGAAGATTTGCCAACTGATTATGTACACGGTTTAGATTACCGTATGAAGAAAACATCAAAAGGTGGTTATGCTGACTACTCAACATCAAGTTGGGCACGTCGCGAGCGTCCACTAAGCGATGTTGAACAAGCGGCAATCGCTCAACATAGCTTGTTTAACTTAACAGACTTCTTGCCTAAGAAGCCAGGTGAAGTTGAATTGAAAGTTATGAAGGAAATGTTTGAAGCGTCAGTTGACGGCGAACCATATGACATGGAACGTTGGGGTCAATACTTCAAGCCAGCAGGTATGAGCCAAAACACTGGCGATCCTGTTAAGTCAACTCCTAAAGCAAGTGCTCCAGCGGCAAGCGATGACTATGATGACGAACCAGCACCAGTAGCTAAGTCTACTCCTGCTCCAGCACCAAAAGCTGAAGCAAGTGCAGGCGGTGATTCACGTGCTCAAGACATCTTGGCAATGATTCGCAATCGTCAGAAGTAAGCATACGGGTAAGGGACTTCGGTCCCTTACAATCATTTAGGAGAAACACATATGGCTACAAAAGCCTTCGATTTATCAAAATTTAGAAAGACCTTGACCAAAAGTATCGATGGTCTTGGAGTAGGATTTAATGATCCTACAGATTGGGTTAGTACAGGCAATTATACGCTTAACTACCTAATCAGCGGAGACTTTAACAAAGGTGTTCCGTTAGGCAAAGTAACTGTATTTGCCGGAGAATCTGGTGCTGGTAAGAGTTTTATCTGCTCAGGAAATTTAATTCGTAACGCACAACAACAAGGCATTTATGTTATCTTAATTGATAGCGAAAACGCACTTGATGAAAAGTGGTTACACGATTTAGGTGTTGATACAGCCGAAGATAAATTGCTTAAACTTAACATGGCAATGATCGACGATGTGGCAAAAACCATTCACGAGTTCATGAAAGAATACAAGGAAATGACTGACCGTCCGAAGGTCCTCTTTGTCATAGACAGCCTTGGTATGCTTTTAACACCTACTGATATTAATCAGTTTGAAGCGGGTGATTTGAAAGGTGATATGGGTCGTAAACCTAAGGCATTGACAGCACTTGTTCGTAACTGTGTAAACATGTTTGGTAACTATAACGTAGGTATGGTTTGTACAAATCACACATACGCAAGCCAGGATATGTTCGATCCAGACGACAAGATTTCAGGTGGACAAGGCTTTGTCTACGCAAGTTCTATCGTAGTTGCTATGAAGAAATTGAAGTTGAAAGAAGACGAAGATGGTAACAAGGTTTCAGAAGTAAACGGTATCCGTGCCGCTTGCAAAATTATGAAAACTCGTTATGCTAAACCTTTCGAAACTGTACAAATTAAGATTCCATATGAAACAGGTATGAATCCTTATAGCGGTATGGTTGATATGCTTGAGAAGCAAGGCTTGTTAAAACAAGAAGGCAACAGGCTCAAGTGGGTTGATCCAGAGACAGGTGAGGAATTCAAATTCTACCGAAAAGAATGGAAAGATGATAAATTAGATATGATTATGGCAAAATACCATATCAAAACTGAAACAACAACTACCATTCCTGAGGAGACAGACGAGAATGTTGACTGAAACACAAATTAGTGATATCTGGGTATTCTTTACAGAATATATTGACAAGAAGCAATTAGAAACAGCGGCTGAACGCTATGTAGACCTACTAGCAGATTTCGGTGTTCCTGATAGAGTTATGCAATCAGTCACAGGTGTCGATACAATCTTAGATAATGCTATCGAGTACTATCTTGATGAAGTTGACGAAGACGAAGATGGCGAAGACTACGACGAATTGGAGTTTTAATGGGGTGGTATTCTAAAGTTTCGAAAGATATTAGTAATATACCAGATGCGGCTGAATATTTTGAAGCCGAACTGTTAGAAGCTAAAAAAGAATGTAATATTAGTGGAAATGTTGAACGTGCCGCGGCGGCAATGCCAGGTGTTGTTGAACAAAGATTCGCTCAGTTGCAGGAAATTGAAGCTATCTTAGAATACCTTAACATCGAACTTCGTCGTTTGAAGAGTAGTCACTTTCGTAAGTACTTAGAAAACTATCAACGTGCTCTAAGCAGTCGAGATTGTGAAAAATTTGTCGAAGGTGAGGCAGATGTAGTTGACTTTGAAAAAATTATCAACGAATTTGCCTTACTACGCAACAAGTGGTTAGGTATTACTAAAGCACTTGACCAAAAACAGTGGCAAATTACAAATATTGTAAAATTACGTGTCGCTGGAATGGAAGATGCAAGTATATAACTAATTTGTCCAAAATTATGACCATAGGCCTTAAATAATATTGAGGCCTATTTTTTCTAAGAGGTTGACCTTTGAAAAAAGTAAGCGTATACTAACTAATATGCACGTAGATACACTATTAACAAAAATTATTGACGAACCTGAGTCATATTCTAAAACAGTTTTACCTAAAAAGGATTACGGAACATTGTTGAGTTTATATTCTTCAATTTCCAGTCCTACTTATATAACTGAAAACCAAGGTCGTCTAATTTTACGAATTCTTGAAGAAAATTCTAAAAAATTATCGAAATTTTCTGAAGAAATTTCTCATGTAATTTCCAATCCTATATGGTCAAGAACGTTCCGGCAAGTGGAACAGGTGAGAAAAATGTATATAACACCTAACCCCGATGACTGTGCAACTATAACCATAGAATTCACATTTTCTTCACAAATTCGCAAAGTTTTGCAAGACACATCTCGACTATGCGAAAACTTAGATATGACATCTAATGGTAAAAAATACGTTGCAGACCTTACGGAACGAAATATTATCACACTAGTCGATGCACTGAAACCTTTTAAGTTTGAAATTGACGAAACACTGAAAAATCACTATGAAACCATAAAATCTTGGTCATTACAAGAAGTATGTGACCAATTTTTAATCGGCAACATGACCAGTACAAACTTCCAAAAACACATTACAGCCGACTTAGGAATAGAAACTGCCATTGATCAAAACATTATCATTGACCGCAGTATGCGCTACCAGTATCGACCAGAAATTTCCAAAAAAATCGGTGAAAATTTGACCGAAGTGATTGCTAACCGAGAAAAAACTCGAGTTTGGATCGACAAAAAAGACCACAAAATTTCAGAAATTATTGCAAGTTTAATCAGTTTAAAACGCACTCCTATACTGGTTGTATTCGATTCTCTTGCCAATGAAAAATATTTAGAAAATCTTGAAATTTTGTCAGATGCCCTTGAAGAAAATGGAATTTTTGACAAAATTGGAGTTTACTTTAGACTGACAAATGACGAAGTTGGAAAGAAATTTAACAAAATTATTTCAGAAAAACATTATAATAGTGTGTTAGATCAGTCGCTACAAGTGGCCGCAGTACAGAGTGGAAAATTACCGAAATTTTTCCTGAAAAATCCATGGCGTCCTATGAGTGTTATTGCGCTAGACACAAAAATGGGGTTACGTCACGGTAAAACTTCCGTGTATGCCAACTGCTGTGATTGCATAGTTGAGTGGGCAGACCAGCCAACTATGTTTGAAAAAAGGATAGTTAACACATGGCAGTAAAATTAGTAATTCGAGACGAAGTTAACATTAAATTCGAAGGCTTGCAATTAGAAGCTCGCAAAAAATTGGCTAATACTTTTAAGTATGAAGATCCAACTGCACGTTATCGTCCAGCTTATAAATTAGGTCGTTGGGACGGTAAAGTGTCAATGTTTGGGCTTGGCGGCAATGGTTATTTGAGTCAGCTAGAAAAGTGTCTTGGCATACTTGCAGACATGGATATTGACATTGATGAATTAGAAGATTTGCGTACAACTAGCAAAATTGAATTCACTCCTGTGACTGCAAATTACTGGGCAGACCAAGGAAAAGTATGGCCTGAAGGACATAGATTTGCTGGACAACCTATTGTGTTACGTGATGATCAAACGGAAGTAGTCAATAGATTTTTCACTAACACTCAAGCATTGCAGGAAGTTGCAACCGGGGCTGGTAAGACTATTATGACAGCGACACTAGCGCATTGTGCTGAAAAATATGGTCGCACAATTACTATTGTTCCTAACAAAGACTTAGTTACCCAGACAGAAGAAGATTTTATTAACGTTGAATTAGATGTTGGCGTTTATTATGGTGATCGTAAAGATTTAGGTAAGACACATACTATATGTACTTGGCAATCGCTTAACATATTAGATAAAAAATCCAAGAACTGGGATGCAGAATTAGCTTACACCCTGGCAGAATTCCTTGACGGAGTTAAGACTGTTATTGTTGATGAAGTACACATGGCTAAGGCAGAAGTTCTTAAGAATTTACTCACACAAAACTTGTGTAACGCACCTATTCGTTGGGGATTAACTGGTACAGTCCCTAAAGATGCGTTTGAAGCTGAACCTATTTTTGCATCAATAGGTCCTGTAGTCGGTGGAATTAAGGCACATGAATTACAAGAGATGGGTGTGCTTAGTAACTTACATGTAAACATCTTACAACTAATAGATTTACCAGAATTTAAAACATATCAAGAAGAATTAAAGTATCTTGTCACTAACAAAGACAGGATGACATATTTTAGTAAACTAGTTCAAGGCTTAGCAGAAACAGGCAATACACTAATTCTAGTCAATAGGATCGATACAGGCAAATTATTAACAGAAATGATAGAAGGCGCTGTTTTTATTTCAGGCGAAGTAAAAGGCACGAAACGCAAAGAGGAATACAAAGAACATGCAACAAATGATAACAAGATTACTGTGGCGACTTTTGGTGTGGCCGCTGTGGGTATTAATATCCCCCGTATTTTTAATCTGGTTCTTCTTGAGCCCGGAAAGAGCTTTGTTAGGGTTATACAAAGCATTGGGCGAGGCATTAGAAAAGCGGAAGACAAAGACTTTGTACAAATCTGGGACGTTACGTCGACCTGTAAATTTGCCAAGCGTCACCTCACGACGAGGAAGAAATTTTACAAGGATGCCAAATATCCGTTCACGATTGAAAAGATAGATTGGCAAAAATAAGGAATTATGCAGATATTAACATTAGACAACGAGATGTTCTCATTGAACAACTTACCAGAGGAAGTAGACGAAAATACAAGATTCGCAGTATTAGATAACAGTTCGCCAGACGATCCGGATTTCTTATTCATGCCTTTAATATTCCTGGAAAGTTTTAACGCTCCAGCTATGGTCTTAAGAATCGGCAATGATGAAATTGCAATGCCAATAGATTGGTCAATTGCTGTGGGTGATAGTCAAAGCGGATGTGACATTGAAATTTTACCGTTAACTAGTTTAAATGACAGAGGTTTTGAAGCATTGTGTTTCAATCCACTAAGCTCGTTTAGGGTAGAGTTTAAAAAGATTGAAATTGTAAATTTTTACAATGATGTTAAATGGTATTTTCCTAAAATGAAAAATAGTCAATTATTAGCGACTCCATTACAACAAGGAAATAAACCAGACTGTGTATATTTTGTCAAAGAAATCAGTAGACAAAATGAAATTATTCAATTGGATAAAATATTATGACATTACAAGTAGCATATTTTCAACCCGTAATTATGGCAATGGATACAGTACCGCCAGTAGAATTTAGCAAAATCTATGCCCTTGCTGAAGAGCTACATCGCCATCCGGAATTGAATGATAGTGGTAATCCTATGCTTAGTATTCGAGGCGGTCAGCAGATACATGTATACCCTAATGATTTAAATTTAGATGTTACATGGCTTAAAAATTGGTTAGAAAGTATCTGTCAAGGTTACATGGAACTAGTGACACAACAATCAGGCCATCAAGAGTTAAAGATGTGTAAACCAGTTATCGGAAGTATCTGGACCATTAGACAAGAGTCAGGCGATTATCAAGAAATTCATACACATCCAAATGCTCATCTAAGCGGGAATATCTATATCAGTGCTCCGGAATTAGACGACGAAACTAAAAATCCAACGGACAGTCAAGTTGTTTTCCAACTGCCTCAGAACAGAGATTTAACAAAATTTATCATGCAGGATACATGGAAATATACTCCTACTCCTGGAACTGTAATTTTATTTCCAAGTTATATTCCACATACAGTTTATCCTTGGAAGGGTGTTGGATCACGGTTAGTTATGGCATTTGATGCAAAATTATTCCCTAAAGACGAACAAGTATGAAATTAATTCCGCTCGGTATTCAAATTTATCAAAGCAAGATTTCTCAAGAATTTTACGATTTCTTGCTGAATGAATATGAAAATAATTTAGAGTCTTACGAACAATTACATCAGAATGAAAACTTCTGGGATGGTGCAGATTTTTCATTTTTAAAGGAAGAACACAAGGATTATATTGAAAAAAACATCCAGGTACATGTAACAGAATACATTGGAAATAACATTTTAAAGTTGAAAAAACAATGGATTAATGTACAAGCACATGATGGATTTTTGCCTTTACATAATCATTTTGGAACTTTATCTTATGTAATCTATTTAAAAACTCCTAAGTATCGAGCTAACTATTTGAACAAAAGACGTCAACAAATTGACTATACGGAAGGTTCCATACAATTTACATACGGGCATACAAATAGTTTATTTCCAGCACATGCACTTGTGCAACCAGAAGAAAAAATGATTTTAATTTTTCCTGCTGAGATAATGCATTACGTCTATCCATTCAGGGATCGCGAAAGTAAGCGGGTGTCAGTTAGCGGAAATTTGCATAAGGATACATGAAATGGGCAGTCTTAAACCAGGTGCAACTTATATTTACGAACGTGACGGCAACACTACCTATGCTAGAGAATTTGGAGCAGACCCAAGTACTCGGAAAGCTGTTGGTTGGGATTATGATCCTGAAGAATCGAAACGATTTGATGTGCGGACTGGCGGTCAAAAAGAATTAGATGACCACAATGAATGGATTAGAATACGATTAGCAGGAAAGGACAATCCCGCCTTGCAAAAAGCCATAGATCGTGTTAAAATGTTATACAAACTAAGCCAAGAAAAATATGAGTGATAAAATCGAACTTAAAGAAAAAATAGCATTTGTTGACCTAAATGCAAAGTCTGTTTGGGATGAAATGACTCCTGAACAACAAAAAAGTCTTAAGAGCGAGTTATACATTCTTAACCGTTATATCAGTAGTGTAAAAAGTAATAAACGTGAAATCCAAGAACACTTTATATTAACCGTTAATGAGTATTTTAACAAGAACTGGAATGTTTTACAAAAACATCCTAAGCTACTTTGGCAGTTATTGTGTATGTGTAGTTATGATGGTACTACACAATTCTATCATGAATGGATTGGTTTTAAAAAGAAAGCGGGTGGCAGTAAAAAGGCAAAATTCCTAGAAGAATTAATGCCTAATGCTAAACGTGATGAAATAGAAATGTTGGCAGTTATGTCAACAGATAAAGAAATTAAAGACCTTGCACGTCAACACGGCATGGATGAAGCAACGATTGCTAAAAAATTAAAATGATGGCTTTAGCTAACCAACCATTCGTATGTCAATATTGTAACAAAGGGTTTATGCAGGAAAAAACCCTGTTTGTGCATGTTTGCGAACAAAAACGCAGAGCACTTGCACGTACAGAAAGACATGTAGTATTAGGCTACGATACCTTTAATAGGTTTTATCAAACAACTCAAAACAATAAAGGTAGTAAGACTTATGATGAGTTTGCAAAAAGTCCTTACTATAATGCTTTTGTTAAATTTGGTAGTTTTGTCAGTAATGTTAACCCCTTATACCCAGAGAGATTCATCGATTATGTTGTCACTAGTGGAGTGAAGTTAGACCATTGGTGTAGAGAAGAATTATATGAACAGTATGTATTCGATTTGATTAAACGAGAATCTGTCGAGACAGCTCTCGAGCGTAGCATCATACACATGCAAGAGTGGGGAGAAGCAAATAATGCGGCTTGGAACCATTATTTCAATTATGTTAGTCTAAGTCGTGCATGTTATGATATTAAAGATGGAAAAATTAGTCCGTGGTTAGTTTTAAATAGTACAAGCGGAAAAACTATGCTACAAAAGTTTAGCGATGAACAGTTGGCACATATACAAAATATCATTGATCCGCCATTCTGGGTAAGTAAATTTAAAAAATTACCAGCAGATGTTGAACTAGTTAAACAAGTAGTAAAGGAGTCAGGAATATGAATTCTCCAGTAACATGGTTATTGCAAGATGGAACGATTGTCGAAGAAATACCCGAACAAAATCGTTGTGCAGACATCTGGCGACTAGTTAACCCTGTTACTAAGGAACCATACAATCCTACTAAAGATGAACCTAAAGAATGGATACATACGGATTATTAAATGCCAGATATTGATATAGATTTTGCAGATAGAACAAAGGCTTTAGATTTATTAAAGCATATTGACGCACGTATTGACAGTACTAAAAAGCATAACACCGGTGTTTATTGCACTGGTGTTCCGTACAATCCTATTGATAGAATTTCTACGTTAGATTATAAAACGGCAGAAGAAAGAGGATATTTTAAGCTCGATTTTTTAAACGTTTCGGTGTACGAAGGCGTTAATAGTATACAGCATCTAAAAAAATTGCTGAATATGGAACCTATATGGAATCTACTTCTAGAAGACGAATTTACGAACAATCTTTTTCACGTGAATGGGCACGGGCACGTATTGAGGAAGATGAAGCCAACAAGTATCGAACAGCTCGCGGCATGTCTCGCAATCATAAGACCAGCAAAGAAACATTTATTAGGGAAGGATTGGGACGAGGTGTTCAAAGAAGTCTGGACGAAACCAACGACTGACGAGTATTATTTTAAGAAGGCACACGCCATTGCCTATGCACATGTTATCGTTGTGCAGATGAATTTAATTTGTGAAAATTTAACGAGTCTTGCGGACTAACTGTACACTCTTGCGTTTCACACGTTTCATAGTAAGATTCATTAAATTTACTACAGGACCAAGTAATACTCGCACATCTTTACTATTGAAAGTTTTTATACAATAGTTAAAAGGCTGTATTTGATCTCTACAGAAAATATTAATAGGGAATTGTCGATTCGATTCCCACCACCATGTTTCTCCTATTTCTAAGAAATTCGTCTTTTCCTCAGGAGTTTTAATAGCATTAAGATCGTAGAAGCTAGTTACAAACTGGTCCTGATTGATAATGATGCCCACGTATTCATTTTCGCCGTAGTTTAGTACGCTAATGAAGGGTAAATTTTGTTCTATGTTGTCTCTTAATTTTGCCATAAATACATTAAAGGTTCTGCCAAATGCAAAAAATCCAAAGTTATTTATATCCTAATAGAACAATACTATTAGCCGATTTGGCAGGATTCACTGTGGAGAACCGTGTCGTGTACGCAAGAACAATAAAAATTTACAATGGGGTCGACAACGTCCTTGAATTTGACATTCAAAATGTCGATCAAAAGCGTCTCGACTTAACAACAGCTCTGCATAATATTGTAGTTAATATTATGGATCAAGGCGGCAAAGCATTGCCTAATAGCCCTTATAACATGAATTTGCAAAGTGTAGCTAGTGCAACTAATGCCACAGTTGTTGCTACTAACGGAAAAAGTTCTAGTACAACTATTACAATTCCAACAGCAAATATCACTGGAACATTTTCAATAAACTACCAGGTAACTGGAACAAACATTATTGGCCCAGTATTTGTCAGCGGAGTTGCTAGCGATATCGATAGTGCAACTACAACATTAACTGTAACATTTCAAAATCAAACAGTTGCCAATGCTACTGGCTTGTCAATTAGCAATATTGTTAAAGGTTTAGGAAATATTGTAATTCCTCAAGAAGATCTTTCAGACTTAGCAGATCAGTATTTGACTTATAGCGTTACAGGTATTGATCCAGCTGGCAATGAAATTATGTTATATAACGATAGCCAATTTGGTGCACCTGGTAAAATACAATTGATTGGTAATGCTACACCGACTTTCAGAGATGAAATGGTTTACGACAGTTTTGTAGGTGAAATTAACTTCATGGGTAATGTTATCAATCATACTCCTGCAATTCCTTGTAAATTTTACGAAGCTGTTCCAATCGAATATATGAACTTTGAAGTAACTCTAGTAAACTTTATCGGAACAGTTTACGTCGAAGCTACAGAAGACATGACAATTGCCGTTAGTTCATTTTTAAATGCGCCACAACTTCAAAGTTATACATTCAATACCGCTACAACTACTACTGTGACCTTTAATAATGTTCCGGTAGCAAGCACCGGTGGACAATACAACTACATGCGTATTAGTTGGCAGTATCCAGATGTTTGGCAATTTGGTAGTCAACAAAATCCAACTTTGACTTACGGTTCGATTACCAAAGTCGTAGCATTTTCATAATAAATCTGTTATAATTAGACATGAGTCTAATTGCAGATACGTTACTTTCTTACCTACCTACAAAGCGTAAACATACTCCAAGTGGTTGGATTGGATTCAATGCGGTTTGCTGTAATGACACCCGTGGACGTGGTGGATTTATTATCAACGGCGGTGATGCCGTAAGCTATCATTGTTTCAATTGCGGCTTTAAATGCAGTTGGCAACCGGGCAGACATATTAGTCAAAAAATGAATAAGTTCATGCGTGACTTAAACATGCCTGACGATATTATTAATCAAATTAGATTAGAAGCTTTAAAATTAGACGAAAACAATACTACAGAAATACGTAGTATCATTCCAAAATTTGATGTGAGAGCACTACCGATGGATAGTGAACTCATTGTCAATTTACTAGATAACCCTCCAGATAAACTTGTGCCTGTATTAGAATACATGGTCAGTAGAAACCTCTTTCCCGAAGATTTTCCTTTCTATTGGACTCCTAAAATTGGGTTTAGTAACAGACTTATCATACCTTTTTACAAAGATGGAATGATTGTAGGATATACTGCAAGAGCTATTAACAGTGAGGCAAATCCTCGCTATCTCAGTGAGCAACAACCTGGTTATGTGTTTAATTTAGATAATCAACACGACGACAGAGAATTCGTAATTGTTTGCGAAGGTCCTATCGACGCAATAAGTATTAGTGGTTGTGCGGTCATGGGTGCGGAAATTAAAGACGGACAAAACTGGTTGTTGAAGCAATTAGGCAAAGAGCTTGTTCTAGTACCAGACAAAGATCACGAAGGTCCAAAAACAGTAGAACGTGCAATTGAGTTAGGATGGAGCGTCAGCATGCCCGACTGGCCCGATGGTGTTAAGGATATCAATGACGCAGTTATTAAACTTGGAAGGCTTGCCACTTTATGGTTAATTGTATCGGCAAAAGAGTCTAACAGTTTAAAGATTCAATTAAGAGCAAAAAAGTGGTTTAAACATGATTAGTTGGGGAATTTCTGCAAATAGTCACGATGCCGCAATAGCGGTATTCTGTGATGAAAAATTAGTGTTTGCTAGTCACAGCGAACGATTTAGCGGTATAAAAAACGATAAAGATTTATGTCGTGATTTGGTTATGGCCGCAAAACAATACGGAGCTCCTGACCAAGTTTATTGGTATGAACGCCCATTTCTTAAGACTTTAAGACAATTTTATGCTGGTCAAGGTTGGAAAGGTCGAGACAATGATATTGAAATTTACATGGCTCGTTACGAGATCAATGCACCTATAACTTATGTCGACCATCATCTTAGTCATGCGGCTGGTGGATATTTTACCAGCGGATTCGATGAAGCATGTGTAGTAGTTATAGACGCTATCGGCGAGTGGGATACTGCTACAATATGGGAAGCAAAAGGTAACAAACTTAAAAAGAGATGGAGTTTACGTTACCCACATAGTATCGGATTATTCTATAGTGCCATGACTCAACGTGTAGGATTAAAGCCTAAGGAAGATGAATATATCTTAATGGGCATGGCCGCATATGGTGATCCTAGCAAGTTAAATTTTGACATGAGTCACGATTTTATAGACAATTATGGCAACTTAAAATTTTTACGTAGTTGTCATAGAGGTGTAATGGATTGGCGTCCTGACTTAACCGTTAAAGATAGTTTTGAGATTGCGGCCACCACTCAAGACATATACGAAGAATACTTCGAGCATTTATTGATAAAAGCAACAAGGCTAGTCAATAGTAAAAATTTAGTCTTAATGGGTGGTTGTGCGTTAAATTGCCTTGCTAATAGACTAACAGGAAACTATTTTGATAATACCTGGATAATGCCAAATCCAGGTGATGCTGGAAGTGCGGTAGGCGCTGTACTAGCCAAACATCCAGAATGGCGAATGTCACCTGACGAGTTTGATCCGTTCTTAGGTTATAACATGGGTTATCGTGCAACTAATGAACAAATTGTCGATTATTTAGAAATTAATAAAATATGCGGTGTTGCTCGAGGACGTGCAGAATTTGGTCCAAGAGCGTTAGGTAATAGAAGTTTATTAGCGGATCCCCGCGATATAGATATAAAGGATAAGGTAAATGCAATCAAACAACGACAAGAATTTAGACCCTTTGCTCCAGCAATACTCGAGGAGTGTGTTGATGAGTACTTTACTATGCCTCGCGGCTGGCATAATAGTAGGTATATGCAAGTCGTCGCTCATTTACGGAATCCTGAGCTTTATCCTGCTGTCGTGCATCGCGATGGAAGTTCACGTGTACAAACTGTTCCAAAAGATGGAAGCCCTTTCAGAAAACTCTTAGAGCTATGGTATGCAAGAACTGGATGTCCGATGTTGCTTAACACCAGTTTAAATATTAAAGGACAACCTATGGTAAATGACTCGACAGATGCAAAAAACTTTGAACGCCATTACGGTGTTAAAGTGTTTAATTAAAGTGTATAATAAGATATGAAACAAAATACAGATTATGGTTATGATATACAAAAAGTATATCTAGAAATGATGTTGGCAGATGCCGCCACATTCAGTAGATGTCAGGGCATTTTTGATCACACATTGTTCGACCGCAAATTACAACCAGCGGCTGAATTTATGCATCAATATATTGAAGAACATTCTGTAGTGCCCACAGAAGAAATTATTAATGCCGCAACCGGGGTTAGTTTTAAAGTACCGCATGATTTACGTGACGAACACTTTGATTGGTTGCTTAATGATTTTGAAACATTCATCCGTCATAAAGGTTTAGAAAAAGCAATCTTAGAAAGTGCTGACTTGCTAGAAAAGGGCGAGTACGGTAGCGTTGAAGAAAAGATCAAACTGGCTGTTCAAATAGGTTTACAGCGAGATTTAGGTACAGATTACTGGTTAGATCCTAGAGCACGTTTATTGAAAATTAAAGATAAAAATGGTCAAGTATCGACAGGATGGAAAGCTGTTGATGATAAACTGTTCGGTGGTTTTAATCGCGGAGAGTTGAATATCTTTGCAGGAGGATCAGGCGCAGGTAAGTCGTTATTTTTAGCAAATTTAGGTATCAATTTTGCAGAAAAGGGCATGAATGTAGTTTACTTAACTCTAGAACTTTCAGAAGAACTTGTTGCTATGCGTATGGATGCTATGGTAACAGGCATGGCTACAAAGGATGTGTTTAAGAACTTAGACGATGTAGAAATGAAGGTTAAGATGATTGGTAAGAAATCTGGTACATACCAGATTAAGTATATGCCAAGTGGTAAAACTACAAACGATATTCGTGCATACTTGAAAGAATATGAAATCAAACTAGGACGTAAAGTCGATGTACTTTTAGTTGACTACTTGGACTTGTTAATGCCCATGGGTAAGAAAATTAGTGCAGAAAACTTGTTTGTCAAAGACAAATACGTGTCAGAAGAATTGCGTAATTTAGCTATGGAAAAGAACTGTGTATTCGTAACTGCGGCACAGTTGAACCGTGGTGCTGTTGAAGAAGTTGAGTTTGACCACAGTCATATTTCAGGCGGACTTAGTAAGATTCAGACAGCGGATAACGTGTTTGGTATTTTTACGAGTCGTGCTATGCGTGAGCGTGGACGCTATCAAATTCAGTTGATGAAGACACGTTCGAGTAGCGGCGTTGGTCAAAAAATTGATTTAGAGTTTAACATTGACAGTTTGAGAATTAGTGACCTAGCTGAAGAAGATAGTTATGGAAATCATAACAGTCAAAGTGCGGGTAGTGCATTGTTGAACAATATTAAAAATCGTCAAACAGTAGCACCAGAAAATCCAACAGAAGGACTAGCAGTTCCTAAAGTTAAAGCTCAGGTTGAAAGTAGTAAATTGAGAGAACTACTTAATAATCTTCCAGGTGAGGATATTTGACGGTTTTTAGACAGAAGAGATAAGTACGTATATAATGGAACTATATCATCTACGCTCAATCGACGACCCTTTGACTAAAGTAGTCAAGGATGACCCAGTACGCCCTCACATTCCATTAGAGCAACGCATCAATGATGCCGCTGAGATTTTAATCCTTAGGGCTGGGGAAGAGATTTTAGCGGCTACTTGTTTACAATGGCTTAAGGATATTCCTGCTGACGAACAAGATTTAGTTAATATGGACAAAACAAAAGACACCGCAGTCTTTTATACCATATGGAGTTATGCTCCAGGTGCAGGTGCAGAACTTATTAAAAAAGCGGCTGAATGGATTTTAGGCGAACATAAAGATGTTAAAAACATTGTTACATTGAGCCCGCAAACTCCTATGGCTCGACGTTTTCACTTGAAAAACGGTGCAACTGTGCATAAAGAAAACGCAACTAGCGTTAATTACCAGTATTATCACAAAGAGTAAAAAACGGTAAATACTAGTCACAAGGACTGGTATTTATGAGCAAAACCCAACATTCAGTTAAACTGTACCCGTATGATGCAGTTAGCTTAAACAAGCTAGCATATGATCGCGGCGATGTAGTTTATGATGTAACCAATCAAACTATACGATTAATGGATGGCACCAACGTAGGTGGCACTCCGATGGCAACACAAGGGTTTGTAACTAGTGCTGTTTCGACGGCTCTTACAGCATATACTCCTACAACTACATTAAATTCTACACTTGCAAATTATGTAACAACTAGTAACTTAACATCTACGTTAAGTTCTTACACTACTAATTCTAATTTATCTAGTACACTTACAAGTTATGTAACAACTGCTAACTTAACATCTACTTTGACTAGCTATGCGACTATTGCTAGTCAAACATCTGCGATCAGTGCAGTTAACACTAATTTATCTACAAATTATGTAACTAATACTGCATTAACTACTGCTCTTAGCACATACCAAACTAGTGCAAATACAACGATTGCAGTTACTGGAACCACTGGAACTAGTTCTATAAGTGCAAACAGCGGTACTCTTACATTTGCAAGTAACAATGGTATCACTATCGGTGTTAGCGGAACCACTGTAACGATTAGTAGCCCGCAAGATTTAAGAACTACAGCGACACCTACATTTGCCAATCTTAACATTGGCGGCACAAGTATTCGATCATTGGCGTTGGCACTAGCCGCGGCAATGTCATAAGGATTCGGGATGACAACATTAACACAAATTTTACTAAGAAGAGATACAGCGGCCAATTGGACAGCCGTTAACCCTATATTGGGTAGCGGAGAACCAGGAATCGAAACAGATACACTAAAATGGAAATTTGGTGACGGTGTTACTCCTTGGAAATTATTATCATATCCGACCCTACTTTCCACACCAACTCCTGCGAGTGCATTAACTGGTACAACATTACCCCCTAGTGTAATTTATTCAAGTTTAACAAGCGTGGGAACATTATCAAGCCTAACTGTTAGTGGAAACTTAATTGTTAACGGCGGCATTACTGGAACCGCAAGTAACGCTACTCAAGCGGTCAACGCTACTAATGCGGTCAACGCTACTAATGCTACCAACGCTAGTATTGCAACAACACTAGCCGGTGGTGCCGCAAATCAATTAGTATATCAAACAGGAACAGGTAATATCAGTTATGTTACAGCACCATCTAGCTCAAACACATTCTTAAGTTGGAGTGGAAGTGCATTTGTATGGTCAACAGTCGGTGCGGCAGGCGGATTATCTGGATCAACATTAGCAAGTAACGTAGTAAATTCAAGTTTAACAAGTGTTGGAACATTAACTAACTTAACTGTTACAAATCCAATTAACGGTAGTGTTACTGGTAGTGCGGCTACTGCAACTAATGTGGCCGCAACAGGTATTACTGGAACCACATTGCCAGTAGGTATAACAACTGCTAACGGTTTAACATCTATTGGAACAATAACTAACTTATCAGCAACTAACTTAACTGTAACCAATGCAATAACTGGAACAATATCTGGTGCAAACATTGTTGGAAATACATTGGCAAGCAACGTAATAAATTCAAGTTTAACAACTGTTGGTACGATTGCTACTGGCGTTTGGCACGGTACTACAATTGGATCAACGTACGGTGGTACTGGTGTAAACAACGGAAGCTACACAATTACCTTAGCTGGAAACGTAGTTACTGCTGGAGCATTTACAACTGCTGGAGCGTATCCATTAACACTAACAACTACTGGAAGTACAAGTGTTACATTGCCAACAAGTGGTACATTAGTTAATAGTGCTGTAACAACATTATCAAGTTTAACAAGTATTGGAACTTTGGGAAGTTTAGCAGTTACATACAGCGGAACAAGTTCAACAACTGGATCTTTAGCAGTTGGCGGAGCAATGCAAAGTAGCGGGTCAAACTATTCAGATACCGGAGTGCTTGCATCGTTTGTCGGTAGTTCTACTACATACGCTTATACATTTACACAAAATACAAGCAATTCAAATACAGCATATACCGTTCAAACTGTTGCTAACAACACTTATGGATCATATTTAAATTTTGGTGTAAATAGTTCTACATTTAGTTATACTGCCGCAAGTTTACAAAATAATAACTTTAACCAAGCAGGATCATTATATGTTGAAGCTAACGGTAGTGATTTAACTGTAGGTACATGGACTTCAAATGCAATACATTTTGTAGTAGGCGGAACATCGGCAACTAGCGATGCCGCAACAATTTCAAGTGCTGGTATTTTCTCAACAACTAGTCCGGCGTTTACTACAAGTATTACAACTCCAAGCACATCTTTCAACTTATTAACTACAACAGCGACAACAGTTAACTTTGCACAAGCCGCAACTAGTTTGAACATGGGTGTTTCTGGCGGTACAACTACTATTGCTGGTCATGTAAGTTTAGAAGGTGTAACAAGTACAGGAGCTACTGGTACTGGTAACATTGTATTTTCTACAAGTCCTACAATTATTAATAGTATTACAACGGCAAGCGGTAGTTTTGCATTATTGAATACAACTGCAACTACAATTAACTTTGCTGGCGCCGCTACTACATTAACAATAGGTGCAAGCGGTGGCACAACTACAATTACTGGCAACTTGTCAATCACTACTGGTACAATTAATCCTTCGGCTGGTACAACAACTTATGCTCCATTAAAGTTTACAAGTGGTACAAACTTAACTTCAGCACAAGCAGGTGCAGTTGAATATGACGGAACAGTTTTCTATGCAAGTCCTGCCGCAAGCACTCGAAGTATTATTGCCGCAGAACAATATACAGTATTGACAAGCACATATACATTAACAAGTCAAACTGCCGCTCAAAAATTATTCAATACAAGCACAACGGGTGCAGTTACATTACCAGTTGGAAATTATCAATTTGAATGTTTCTTCTCATTGTCTAGCTTATCAGCAACTAGCGGTACATTTGGATTTGCGTTTGGTGGTGGAGCAACATTTACTCAATCTTGGTATGCAGAAGCACAAAAACCAACAACAAGTAATGCAACTGCGGCCGCACCATTTACAACATATAACACAACTGCTAACGTTGCATTGACCACTGCAAATACTAACACAACAGGTTTTGCATTTATTAGAGGTTACATTAACGTAACAGTAGCAGGAACAGTAATTCCGCAGGTCAGTTTAGGTGTTGCAAACGCCGCAGTGGTTGGTGTAGGATCATACTTTAAAGTATCACCGTTAAGCACTACCAACTTAGTTGGTAACTGGTCATAACATCAATAAATATAGGAACGGAGAATTAAATGGCAAAGAGTCAGATTAGACAGTATGTTTTTACACCAGGCAATGCGGGTGCAGGTACAATCGAAATACCAGGCAAATATGATTTACAACAGTTTTTAGTAATTACAAATACAACAAAAAATGTAATCATTTATAACTTTGCCGACCCAACTTTTGCAGGTACAACTGTCACATTTAACCGCGGTGTTAACGATAATGCATTTATCAGTGCATTAGACAACACTGATGGAACTACTATTATTACACTAGCCGCAAACACTAGTACCATGTCTGGTACAGATGTTTTACAAATCTTCTTTGAACAACCATTCCAATATGTTCGTAGTCCAGAAGTAGGTACAGATGCGTTTGAACGTCAGCGTGTTGCGAACCCACAAAGTTTACTAGACGCTGACTTTGAATATGGTATGCAACCAACAAAATGGTTAACTGTTGACATGGAACGTGGCTACCCCGGCATTTATGAAATTCCAGGAACAGATTTGCAAGTAACAGCCGCAACAACAGATGCATCGAGTGGTTCGGGTGGATTAACAACATCTGAAAGTCAAATTACAATCACAACTTCTGTAGCTCACGGTTATAACGTAGGTCAGCCGATTACTATCAAAGGTTTTAATAGTGCATTTACAGGGTTTGACCGAGCAGAAGGGTCGTTTGTTGTTTATAGTGTTCCAAGCACAACAACATTTACTTACATTGCCAAAGGTAAAGTAGGATATAATAACAACGATAATATTTGGACTAGTGTTATTCAACTTCGTCAAGGCGGGTTCTATTTAGGTTCTAACATTAACGCAGTTATTAACGCAACTGCAACTGCTACAAACGGCGTCAGTTATCAAATCACGTTGAATTCTACAACTGGCATGGTTCAAGGCAGTCCAATTACATTTACCACAGTAACAACTAATGCAATCGCCACTAACGCATCGACTGGTTATATTACACTAGGTACAACAGTTGGTATGATTGTTGGTATGCCATTATATTTCTCTGGAACAGGTTTTGGTGGACTAACAACTGGTACAACATATTACGTAACTAGCATTGTTGATACAAGAACAGTTACTTTAAGTCTTGTAAGTGGTGGTGCAAACTTTACTCCAACATCGACCACAATTGGCGGAAATATGTATGTTGTAGGCGGAGCAAGTTTCGGTAACATTGTGTCTGGACAACAGTATTATATTACTGGTATCAGTGGAACTAATATTACAATTAGTCAATATCAACAGTATTCAACAACTATTGTTAGTACAAACGCTTTAACTAACGGTGTTAGATTTTCAAGTTATACATTAAATGGTGTAACAGTTGGTGGAACTACTAACATGTTAGTAGGAGAGCCGATCGTTATTAGCGGTGTTACTATTGGTAACTTAGCGGCGGGTACTTATTATATCTATAGTGTATTAGACGGCGGGTATGCACAGTTAAGTACAACAAGTCCAAGCAGTCTAAACGGTATGAGTTTGATGACACAAACAACAGCCGCGTATGTTTCAAGTCCTATGACAGTTATCGTTGGTTCAAACCTAGTTCTAACAAACGCAAATGGTTATATTGCAGGCATTGCAGTTTGCCCTCCAACATTTACTTACACTACTCCATCAACAGTTGCAAACTTTGCTGGCACATTGTCAGGCAGTACACTAACTGTTAGTACATTAACTTCTGGAATACTTGCTCCTGGACAAGGTATTGCTTCTGGTACTGCTACTGTACCAAGTTCAACTAACATTCTTATTCAGTTAACTCCAACAGGAGCAACACCTGTAGTTAGCCCAACATTGTCAGCTGGGGGTGCGGCAGGTACTTACACATTAACTGTTAATAGTCCATTAAACATCGCTGTTGGTCAAATTGTTACTGGAACTGGTGTTCCTGTATCAACATTTGTAAAAAGCATTGCAGGTAGTGTCGTTACACTAACAAACCCATTTAGTTCTCAAGGGTCGGGTAACTATGCATTCTATGCCGCTTATGGACTAGGAACATATACTGTAAGTACTAGCACTGGTAACATTGGAACATCTAGTTCATTTACCGCAGTAAACGCGAACCCAATTATTACTATAAACACATATAGCCCACACGGATTTACTCCAGGTGAAACTATTAACGTGATTGTAACATCTGAAAATGGTTCTAACAATAACACACTTGCTAACGGACCATTCTTTGTTGAATCAGTTACAAGCTCTACAACATTTACATATACATCTCGTGCGGCTGGTGTAATTAGTGGAACTATATCTGCAAGCATCTATGCTCGTCCCGACAGTAACTATTCTCATAGACCATTTGACGGCGGTGTTCAGTTAGGAACTGGTGGCCCAGCTTATAGTGCTCAGGCAATTCGTATGAGCAAGAAATATATTCGTTATCAATCAGGTAAAGGTATTAACTTTAACACTGGTTTGTTAATGGCTCCTAATTACTTTGTTCGTAGTGTAACAGCTACAGGAACAGTATATGCGTCTGGGTTATCTATTACAGCCGCAACTACTAGCGGATCGGTTACAATTACTAGTGGAACATACGTTCAAGGTCAAGCTGTTGTAATTTCTAACGTTACTCTAAACGGTGCAGTAGGTCTAACAGCTGGTACATATTATGTTGCAATCGGTGGCACTGGCACAAGCATTACCTTAGCTAACTCGTACGCAAATGCTATTGCAGGTGTTGCAATTACTACAATTAGTGCTAGCGGTGCATTAACAGCCAGTGCAGTACTACAACCAGTAATTACTATTGTAACTGACGACGTCGACCATGGTGTACAACCTGGTGCTACAGTAACATTAAGCGGTATTGCTACTTCTGGATATAACGGAACATTTACCGTTGTAAACATTGTTGACGAACGCACACTACAAGTTTTTGCAGTACAAACACTAGGAACATCAAGTGGTATTACAGGAGCTACTGTTCAAGATCCAACTCTATTAAGTATCAACAATTGGTATGGTGCTACTGTTCGTTCAGGAACATTTGACGAACAAAACGGTGTATTCTTCCAGTATGATGGACAGACTGTAGCTGTAACTCGTCGTTCTAGTACATTCCAGCTAGCAGGTACAATTAGTTTAGTTGTCGGTTCTGGACAAGTTATTGGTGCTAACACTCGTTTTACTACACAGATATTTGTAGGAGATCGCGTTGTTATTCGTGGAATGACACATATGATTACTCAAGTAGTTAGTGATACGTTATGCTATGTTAACCCACAATGGCGCGGATATGCAAACGCAAGCGGTGTTAAGTTTACTAAAACTATCGATTATGTGATTCCACAAAGCAAGTGGAATATGGATCGTATGGACGGATCAAACGGACCATACAACCCAAGCGGTTATCAAATCATTCCTACAAAAATGCAGATGGTGGCCATGCAATGGACATGGTATGGTGCTGGATTTATTGACTGGATGATGCGCGGTCCAGAAGGCAAATATGTAACAGTACATCGTTTACGTAATAACAACTTAAACAACGAAGCTTGGATGCGAGCAGGTAACATGCCTGTACGTTATGAAGTTACTAATGAAGGCGCTCGCAGTTATATTGTAGGCTCTGTTAATGTAACTAGTACAGATACAGTTATTCCAATCAATGATGCATCTTTATTCCCAACACCAACTCTAACAGTTTGTACAGTTTATATTGATAACGAATTAATTACTTATACCGGTAAAATTAACACAATCGCTACAGCTACTAGTGCAACAGGCAATACTGTTACAGTAGCATCAACAACTAACATGGCTGTTGGACAACCAATTGTATTCATGAATGCGGCTGTATTGAGTTTAGGAAACATTGTATTAAACACAACTTATTATGTCAATACTATTGTAAACAGTACAACAATCACATTAGCTACTAGTTTAGCCAACGTAGGTGTAACTGTGATGACACAAATTAATGCTACAGTTCCAGTAGCTACTCCTATGACTGTTAATGCATTAATTGGCTGTAGTCGTGCCGCAACAGTTAGTCCTTGGGCATCAGGTGGCTATCGTGTATTTACAGCTGGATCAGCGGCCACTCATATTCCAACAACTGGTGTTATTCTAGTTAACGGTAGCGCAAGTCCAATCGTAAGTCACTGGGGTGCGGCGTTTATTGAAGACGGTGGATTTGACAGTGACCGTTCATACATTTTCAACTATCAAGCTACTAACATTACAATTAGTACTAAGAAGACAACAGCGTTTGCTATTCGTTTAGCACCTAGCGTAAGTAACGCATTGCCAGGCGATTTAGGAGCACGTGAACTTATCAACCGTGCGAGTTTCTTGCTACAACAGCTAGAATCATCATCAGGCGCTGGTGGTACTAACGCGGCCATTGTGGTTGAAGCTGTTATTAATCCAAGCAACTTCCCTAGCTTAAACAACATTAGCTTTAATAGTTTGAACTCAGTAGTTAACCCAACTGGCCAGCCTAGTTTTAGTCAAATTGCGGCAGGCTCAAGTATTATCTTTACCAATGCTACAAACAACTATCTAACATGTCCAATTTTCGTTAACGCTAACGTTACAGCTATTCCGCTAATTGGTAACCCATCAACTACAGGTGTAGCAGTAGGCGATGACGTGTTTTTCCCAACAAGCACTGGTTCATTGTATGGTTTAACTAAAGTATCCGCACTTGTAAGCACTAGTGCTGGTATTTCGGGTACTATTAGTAACACAACTACTGCTAGTTTTACTGCTAACTTTGCTGGTAACATTATGACTGTAACAGCAGTTGGATCTGGAACAATTACCGTAGGTATGTTGTTAACTGGTACTAGTTTAGGTTCAGGTACTTATATTACCAACAACATTACTGGTACTGGTTCAGGTGTTGGTACATGGGGTATTTCAGTTACACAAACTATTGGTAACGTGACTGTTACAGGTACCGCAGTTGTTATGACAGTAACAGGAACGCCAAGCGGTGTTATTACTGTTGGTAGTTTACTAGCTGGTGGTACTGTAGTAGCTAACACTTATATTATTGCTAACGGTACTGGTACAGGCGGTGCAGGTACTTATTACTTGAACACTAGCCAAAACTCAACAACAGCCACTACTTCAATTTACAACGGCTTGGTAACTAACACACCAACACTGGCCGCGGTTACATTATATGGTGGTACTGGTACTACTGTTCAGTGTAGTCGTAGCACATACGCACTACCTGGTGAAACTGTTTTCTCATACATTAACTCACCAGCTAACAAGGACGCATTGGATTTAAGTAACTTGAAAGAACTTACCAACACTCCAATTGGTGGACGTGGTACATATCCTAACGGTTGTGATACTATGTTCATTAACGTGTATATTACACAGGGTAGTCCGATTAACACTAACTTGGTTCTACGTTGGGGTGAAGCTCAAGCGTAATCAAACAAAAAGCTCCGAAAGGAGCTTTTTTATTAGGCCTTCGGTGCGGGCGGAGTCTGTGGTGTAGCGGCAGGAGCAGGCTTATCATTTTTAGATTGCATACTGTCTAGCCACTCGATAGCATCTGGGCCAAGCATGATAGGAGGCCCGTTTTTTGTCTTTAGTATAACAGTAACACCAGCAGGCTCTATACGTACAACTTTGCCTATTAAGCCAGGTTGTATCCAATCCATTCTAACAATTTCACCTTGTGCAAGCCCTAGTCTAGTTAGCGTACTGAAATCAATTTTAGCACCAATTCTAGCAGGATCTAGTTCATAACGTTTTTCTTCAGGAGCATTAGCTTCGGGTGCCACTGGCGCAGGAGCTGTAGGAGCTGGTGCCACTGGCGCAGGAGCTTGAGCTACTGCTTCTATTAAGTTGCTTAATTCACGTATTTGCTGGGCCAAACTTTTCATATTGAAATTCCACTGTATCATGTATTTATTCTTACAAACAAGTAAATATTATATATGGCTCGCAAGGATTTCTATCTTCCAGAGTGGCATGACTTTGAATTTATAGCACATGCACCCTGGCCTGTAGTTGAACACGATCTTCAAACGGATTGGGTGCGAAGTGTGGACACACTAGAAATGTGGTTAAACCGCTACGTAGGCAGTCATCATGTTGAATGGGCCTATCATAACGGCACTAGCTTGAACTATTGGCAAGCCTGTGTGGCATTCCGCAGAGAACGCAATAAAACCCTATTTTTATTAACTTGGAGTTGAGTAACGGCTCTTAGCGTCGGCTATTTCTTTACGTATAGCACTAGTACGGTCAAACCAAAGATTAAACGACAATATACGGCGGCACTCACCCGACAAGTTACGGGTAACACCATGTCGCATCCACCCGGGAAACATAATTAATAAACCTGGTTGTGGACGTATAGTATAACGATCCCCGATGTCAGCATAAGCATGTGCTGTATGCGCTGTACCTGGGCGTTCAAAGAAAAACTCCCCACCCTTACTGCAAGTCTTGTAGTAGTAAACCCCACTGATATCCGCAGTACCATGATCATGCACAGTACTGTATTCATTCAAGTCATATTCAGCTAGCCAACTAGCACGACTGTATTCAGTCAAGGGAAACAACAAACTGTTAGCATAGGCCTGTAAATGAATGTCTAATTCAGCTTGAAACACCGATAAACTAGCATCCATAATGATGTCATCATAGTAGCTAGCAGTAGTAATGCGATGTGGGTCATCTAGCCCAGCGCCCGCAATCCAACGTATGTTAGTTAATTTATTAGTAATTTCCTGGTCCAAAGCCACAGGGTCTTTGACTTGATTAAGGTACACGGGTATGGGGAATATGTTGTGGATATAGTTCATGCATATACTTATAGCTAGCGAAGCGGACCGCTAAAATTTTCAAGGCGAAGCAAAGCGGAAAAATTTTTGTAACGCGAAGCGTAGCGTAAAAACGCGAACAAGCGTTACGCTAGCCTAAAACTACTAAATACTTAATGCGCTTCAGTGAAATACAACCCCTATCTGAACTATTTGACCCTAAGCATGTCCAACCTATAGAATGGGAAAACGATAACCACGCTCGAGCAAAGCTAGGCGAAAAGACAATACACGTTCTATTCATGGAAACAGAGGGACTCGCATATATTGAGTTTAGTGTTGACCATGAATTTCAAGTAACTGGCCGCGGTGACGCAAACGCAGTTTTCGCCACTGTTATACAAGCAATAAAAGAATATGTGACAAAATGGAAGGGCGTACATGCTATAACATTTACTGCTAAAGAAAAAAGTCGTGCAAGAATGTACGATGCACTGGCTAAACGTGTAAGTAAACAACTAGGATGGCATGTAGTTCCTTACGAAGAAATGATGTCTGACCCTAAGTATGAAAATGTTAGAACGGGTTCTTACGCATTTGCTATTGAAAAAGGGCCGGCACCTGAGCATAGACAAGCCTCACAAAAACCACAGCATGAAAAGTTCAAAGACATTTGGTATGTAGGCAGTATGGAAGACACAACCTTGCCTCTATTTAAAGTTGCTGGTGGCAAAGGTTGGGAAGCTGAACAGATGGTCTTACGTACGAGACCAGAATATAAAGGATTCCATCCTATGGGCATGTTTAGTACACATACTCCAAAGCCAAATCAAAAAATTATCGACTTAGGCGAATATAAGCCACCGCATCGAGCGCCAGCTGAAGATCCCGACAGTTTGGGTGCAAAGTTAAGAGCAAAGTTTGATCAGCCCGAAATGGGTTCTAGCAACTAAAAAAAATACAGCGCGAAAAAAATTGGTGAAGTACTTAGGGTTTTCTGGTATTTTCTACTATGCCCTGAATTAATGGATTTGGACTAGCACTACGAGCATTTATACGTTCAATGTCTTCTATGGCTAGTTCTAATGAGGCAATACGTTCTTGTTGCTGATACACACGATTACGCAGGTTAGCAGAGTCTAGCAAGCTCATTATAGCGGCCAGTATGCGGGGGAGAATCATGTGTGTTTCCATATAGTATGTAGCTAAATAATGTATAGGAACAAGCATTTAAGGAGCGACGACTATGACATTCCAAGTAACAACACTACGTACAGTTTATGGTAGCTTAGAGAAGATTACACATGATTTTGCTACACAAACAGCGGCAGAAGCATTTGCGGCTACTGTACAAGATACAGCAGTAGTTAAGAATACTCAAGCATTGGGGTCTGATGGTAAGCCAGCACTGGTGGGGCACTATGTAAAAGGTGCTAAAACTACGCAGACACACTTTTAATAACGTAGGCAAATATAGAGAAAAGCTCCTTAGACGGGAGCTTTTTTT
>Ga0316224_1001108_pt1 | contig 31962 bp, 30 predicted proteins | sample TBH18013metaG_FD_206254 | JGI IMG/M metagenome (GOLD analysis project Ga0316224, IMG submission 206254) | Freshwater microbial communities from Trout Bog Lake, Wisconsin, USA - TBH18013 | ecosystem: Environmental > Aquatic > Freshwater > Lake > Hypolimnion/Profundal zone | place: USA: Wisconsin... | reverse complement strand
TCTTGGCGTCCTGCTCGCCGGCCTTGGTCTGCAACTGGGCGACCCGGTCCACCGCCGACGGCACCAGGGTGTCCTTGTCCTGGAGACGCTTCAACTCCTTGTAGGAATGCATCAGCTCGGTGGGGGTGAGAACCGCCTTGTCCAGATAGGTGCGAAACACCCGGTTGACCACGCCGCGGGCGTCGGCGCCGAGGAATTCCTCCGGGGTCTCGCATTTCTCGGGGGGAACCGAATCGATCGGGGTGATGTGAAGGGGGCCGTCGTCCTTGGCGGCGCGGGTCTCGCAGAATATTTCCGATTCGACCATGGTGCCGTCGGAGCGTGCCCAGTTGCGCACAATCTTGACACCTTCGCACTTTTTATCGGCGAAGAGTTTCTTGGCGAGAGCACGGGCCTCGTCTTCCTTCTGGACGATGGCATCCATCGACCATCGACCGTCTTTCGAGACCTGTACTTCGAAAGTAGCGCGATCTGCGACCATTCTGGTGCCGCCCTATTTGGAACCGACTTGGAACGCGGCGCCTTTCCCCAAAAGCCGCCCCAACAAGAAATACCCACGAACGATACAAGTTGTCACGGATTTCTTCGTATATGTCCCCTGTTGCGCCCCGTGCCAAGAAGGCGGAGAATCGCCCATGGGAGCTTATACCGTGCCTCAATGAGCGCGGTTCATCGAGACACGGTCGGGCGCGGCTGCGACCGCGCCGCTCGTGCGGCGAAAGCCAAGGCGGACGGAGCTCCGCCGCCCGGCGACTGAGGGCCCGTTGATCGGTTCAGATCAACGGGATTTGGTATAAGGCTCGGAGGGACAGGAAGATGGCGGCATACCGGGTATCGTTCATCAAGGCCAGCGGCTGGACCCGCCTGGGGCTGGCCGGCGCGGTCGGGGTGTTGTTCTCCACCCCCATGCTGTGGGCCTTGGGCAGCTTCGGCTTCGCCGACGAGGCCCTGCACCGCGCCATCGTCTTCGCCCTGTCGGGGGTGTGGTGCCCGATCGCGGTCGGCTATCTGGTCGGCTGGGGGGTCCAGGGCTTCGTCATCCGCCAGCGGGTGGTCGAGGAGGACAGCGACGACGCCCCCGCCCATCGCCCGCCACCCGGGCCGCCGCCCGGCCCGGCCCGGGGCGCGCCGCCGCCGCGCTCCGGCAAGAATTAACCGGATAACCCCGCCCCGGATAACCCCGCCACCATGACTCCATCGCAATCCCAGGATCTCCAGGCGCTGGCGACGCGCTCCGAGATGCTGTATCGCACCGGCCAACTGGCCGAGGCCGAGGCCATCTGCCGCAAGCTGGTCGGCCTGCTGCCCACCCATCCCATGATCCATTACAACCTGGCCTGCATCCTCAAGGACCGGGGCAAGGCCGCCGCCGCCATCACCGTCTTGCGCAAGGCGCTGGCGCTGGCGCCGGCCATGGCCGAGGGCTGGCTCAATCTGGGCACCCTGCTGGGCGAGCAGGCCCGCTGGGCCGAATCCGCCGAGGCCTTCGAACGCGGCCTGGCCGCCACCCCGGACTCCTGGCAGTTGCTGACCAGCCTGGGCCGGGTCCGCATCAGCCAGGGACGCCGGACCGAAGCCGAGGCGCTGCTGCGCCGCGCCCTGGCGCTGGCGCCCCAGGCCGCCCCCACCCTGACCAATCTGGCCAATCTGCTGTCCGAAGCCGGCGCCATGGCCGAGGCGGTCCAATTGTTCGACCGCGCCCTGGCGGTGGCCCCCACCATGCCGGAAGCCCTGCTGGGGGCCGGCCACGCCGCCCGCAAGCTGGGGGACGGCGGCAAGGCCCTCGACTTCTATCAGCGGGCCGCCGCCGCCCGCCCCGCCGACCTCGCCATCCGGGCGCGGCTGACCGAGGCCCGGCTGGGCCTGTGCGACTGGCGCGACGTGGCCACGCTGCGCCGCGACCTGATCGAGCCGGCGCTCAAGACCGCGGGCGCGGTGGGACCGCTGATGGCGCTGACCTTGCCGCTGGAGCTGGAGCCGAAGACCCTGCTGGCCTTCGCCCGCCAACGCGCCGAAGCCGTGGCGGCCGAGATCGCCCCCCTGAAGGCCCGGATCCGATCGCCCCGGCCGGGGCCGCGCGACCGCCTGACCATCGGCTATCTGTCGGCCGACTTTCACGACCATCCCACCACCCATCTGATGCGCGGCATGTTCACCGCCCATGACCGCACCCGCTTCAAGGTGGCGAGTCTGGCGCTGGAACCCGACGATGGCAGCGATTACCGCCGCTTCGTCAAGGACCACAGCGACATCTTCCTGGAGCTGGGACCCCTGGACACCGCCGACGCCGCCCAGGCCATCATCGCCGCCGGCATCGACATCCTGGTGGACATCAACGTCCATACCCGCGGCAACCGGCTGCAACTGACCACGCTGCGCCCGGCGCCGGTGACGGTCAACTGGCTGGGCCTGCCCGGTTCCAGCGGCGCCGCCGCCATGGATTGGGCCCTGGTGGACGCCATCGTCGCGCCGCCGGGACACGATTCCGATTTTTGCGAACGGCTGGTGGTGCTGCCCCACTGCTATCAGCCCAACGACCGCGACCAGATCATCGCCGCCGCCGGCCCCGGCCGGGCGGAATGCGGCCTGCCCGAGGGCGCCTTCGTCTTCTGCTGCTTCAACCAGGCCTTCAAGATCGAGCCGGTGATGTTCGACCGCTGGATGCGCATCCTCGGCCGGGTACCGGGCGCGGTGCTGTGGCTGCTGGGCGGCGCCCCCGCCATGGTGGCCAATCTGCGCCGCGAGGCCGCCGCCCGGGGCATCGACCCCGACCGGCTGGTCTTCGCCGGCCGCCTGCCCAAGGACCGCCACCTCGCCCGCCACCGCCATGCCGGCCTGTTCCTCGACACCCTGTTCTACAACGCCCATACCACCGCCAGCGACGCGCTATGGGCCGGCGTGCCGGTGATCACCGCCCCCGGACGGACCTTCGCGGCGCGGGTGGCGGCCAGCCTGCTGACCAATCTGGGGCTGCCCGAATTGATCTGTCCCGACCTGGACGCCTATGAGGAACTGGCGGTACGGCTGGCGTCGCGGCCCGATGAACTGGCCGCGCTCACCGCCCGCCTCGCCGCCTGCCGCGCCACCGCGCCGCTGTTCGATACCGCCGGCTTCGTCCACGACCTGGAGCGCGCCTACACCATGATCTGGGCCGAGGCCTGCGCCGGCAAACGGACCCGCCGGCTGGAGATTCCCCCGCCCGCGTGACACTTTTCGGATGCCGTAATCAGGAGTACAGTTCTCTTGACGGTGAACGGATGGCCCGGCCATCCGGGAAATGTCGGTTCCGTCGCGCGTGGTCCGATCCTTTCGGAAGATATATCAGCCGAACGGTGAATCGGCCCACCATCCTGTTGAAATAATGCTCTGATCAGTGGATCAGAGCAGGGGGGAACGGGCTGGGAGTACGTCTTCATGAATACGACGATCTCGAAACTGGCTTGGCTTGGAACGGCGCTGCTGGGGGCCTTCGCGCTCGGCGTCGTTGCCCTTGAACGCGGCGAAAACGTCAACGCCATCTGGCTGGTGGTGGCCGCGGTCTGCACCTACTTCATCGCCTACCGCTTCTACGGCATCTTCATCGGCGAACAGGTGATGCGGGTGGACCCGACGCGGGTGACCCCGGCGGTTCGCTACAATGACGGCCTCGACTACGTGCCCACCAACAAATACGTCCTGTTCGGGCATCACTTCGCCGCCATCGCCGGCGCCGGGCCGCTGGTGGGGCCGGTCCTGGCGGCCCAGATGGGCTATCTGCCCGGCACCCTGTGGATTCTGGCGGGCGTGGTGTTCGCCGGCGCGGTTCAGGACTCCATGGTCCTGTTCATCTCGACCCGGCGCAACGGCCGCTCGCTCGGCGATATCATCCGCTCCGAGATGGGACCGGTGGCCGGCGGCATCGCCCTGGTCGGGGTACTGATGATCATGATCATCATCCTGGCGGTGCTGGCCCTGGTGGTGGTCAAGGCGCTGACCGGCAGCCCCTGGGGCACCTTCACCGTCATGTCCACGGTACCCATCGCCCTGATCATGGGGGTCTATTCCCGCTTCATCCGGCCGGGCCGCATCGGCGAGATGAGCCTGATCGGCTTCGTGCTGCTGATGGCTTCGCTGCTCTATGGCCAGACCGTGGCCACCAGCCCGGATCTGGCGCCGCTGTTCACCTATAAGGGCGAGCAACTGGCCCTGATCCTGATCGGCTACGGCTTTGTCGCTTCGGTGCTGCCGGTCTGGCTGCTGCTGGCGCCGCGCGACTATCTGTCGACCTTCCTCAAGATCGGCACCATCGTCTGTCTGGCGCTGGGCATCGTCTTCGTGATGCCCAATCTCAAGATGCCGGCGGTGACCCGGTTCATCGACGGCACCGGCCCGGTGTTCTCGGGCTCGCTGTTCCCGTTCCTGTTCATCACCATCGCCTGCGGCGCGGTGTCGGGGTTCCACGCCCTGATCGCCTCGGGCACCACCCCCAAGATGCTGGAGACCGAAAGCCAGATCCCGTTCATCGGCTATGGCGGCATGCTGATGGAAAGCTTCGTCGCCATCATGGCCATGGTGGCGGCCAGCGTGATCGAGCCCGGCGTCTATTTCGCCATGAACAGCCCGGCGGCGCTGATCGGCACCGACGCGGTCCAGGCGGCGGCGGTGATCGGCGGCTGGGGCTTTGCCGTAACCCCCGACATGCTGCTGCAAACCGCCAAGGATGTGGGTGAGACCACCATCCTGTCACGGGCGGGCGGGGCGCCGACCCTGGCGGTGGGCATGGCCCAGATCTTCGCCAATGTCATCGGCGGCACCGCGATGATGGGCTTTTGGTATCACTTCGCCATCCTGTTCGAGGCCCTGTTCATCCTGACCGCCGTCGATGCCGGCACCAGGGCCTGCCGCTTCATGGTCCAGGACATGATCGGCGCGGTGATCCCGTCGTTCCAGGCCACCAAATCCTGGACCAACAACCTGATCGCCACCGGCATCGCCGTCGCCATGTGGGGCTACATCCTTTACACCGGCGTGGTCGATCCGCTGGGCGGCATCAATACCCTGTGGCCGCTGTTCGGCATCGCCAACCAGATGCTGGCCGGCGTGGCGCTGATCATGTGCACGGTGGTGCTGTTCAAGATGAAGCGGCAGCGTTACGCCTGGGTCACCATGGTACCGGCGACCTGGCTGCTGATCTGCACCCTGACCGCCGGGTTGCAGAAGGTGTTCCATGACAGCCCCGCCATCGGCTTCCTGGCCCAGGCCCACAAGTTCGGCGCCGCCGTCGCCGAGGGCAAGGTGCTGGGGCCGGCCAAGACCATGGACCAGATGAACCAGATCGTCTTCAATGCCTATGTGGACGCCACCCTGGCCTTCGGCTTCGTCATGGTGGTGGTCTCCATCCTGGTCTATGGCGTCATTTCGGCGCGCAAGGCCATGGACTCGGAACAGCCGACCGCCCTGGAAGTGGGCGGCGGGGAGGTTCATCATCATGCCTGACTTGAAATCCATCTTCTGCCACCTGAAGCATGCCGGCCGCATGCTGGTGGGAATGCCCGATTACGACAATTACGTGGCGCACCAGAAGGCGCATCACCCGGACGCGCCGGTGATGAGCCAGACGGAGTTCTTCCGCAACCGCCAGGACTCCCGTTACGGCGGCGGCGTCGGCAAGATCAGCCGCTGCTGCTGAAGCCCCGACACGCCCTAAAGCTCGCCCGGCCCCACAGCGCCGGGCGAGTCTTCCGACCACGACGCCATCACCGCCGTCAACGCCGCCACCGTCGGGGCGTCGAGGTCGATGATGGTGAAGCGCGACCGTCCCTCCTTGATGCGCAACCGCAGAATCCGCAGGCCGCTTTCGTGATCGACCCGCTGGGCCACGATCTCGCGGCTCCACGGCGCGGCGATGGTGGCCAGGGTGGTGACAGCCTCCTCGGCATACTTGGTCATGACATCTCCTGAATGCGGTCGTGGTAGCGCGCCCGGTAAAGCAGCCGGGGGCGGGCGGGATCGTCGCTGAAAGCCTCGCGGGTGTGCAGCGGATTATTGGACACCAGACCCTGGCCGGGCTGAAGCGTGTGGGCGAAGCCGTAAGGCGACGGAGTCTCCAGCAGCCGCGTGATGGCGGCGGCGGCGGGCTGAGCCGCCGCCGACCATTGCACATGGCGCGACCGCGCGGTGTAGCGCATGTGCAGGGCGCCGCCGCCATCGACCGAGAATACCGGCCCGACCGTGGCGGGGCGCCGCATGCCCTCCTCGTCATTGCCGGGGATGGTCATGGCGTCGGGCTCCATCAGCACCCGGATCAGTTCGGGATCCTCCTCGCGCAGCAGGATATAGAGGAGTTCGTGATCCATCAGCCGGTTGGCCCCGCCCACCGCCGCCGGCCGGACGCAGTGGAGCAACAGCGCCCGCACGCTCCGCTCCGGCAGGTTGTAGTAGCCGTCGGTATGCCAGCTGATCGGCCGCTCGGTATAGGGAATATAGCGCGCCCGGGCGCCCTCGCCATGAACCCTGAGCGGTGTGATGCCGTCGTCGTCGGCAAGATGGTTGGCGTCGAGGCTGGCGAGGCCGAAACGCAAGCCCAATGCCTTCAGCGCCGCCTTGGGATCGGAAGCGGCCCCGGGGGACTGGACATAGACCGCCATGTTCGCCCGCCGGATCCGCGCCTGCAGCGCCCCATATTCGGACGGGGTCAGGGCCGCGATATCGCCCACCTCCACCACCAATTCCGCGACCCCCTGGGGCATGGATTCCCGCTTGGCATCGCGCCAGCGCCGGTAAGCCGACCGATCCGAAAGGCTAAAAGCTCCTGAAATTGCTCGCATTTTCCCTCCGGCAACATTTTATGCAGCTTCCCTAAAGAATCCACTTGGATCATCGTACTCCATAATATTATGATCCTTTAATGTAATGAGCCACGATAGAATGGTTCAGGGACGGAGATGAAATCCAGGAAGCCCGCTTCCCGTGGATGATCGACCAGACTTTGACGGCCCACCGCGCCGGCTGCTGCCGTGCGCCGCCGAGAAATATCGACATGCCGCGGCAGTGATGCACGGGCATGGCGTTGTGGGGCAAGCCCACAAGGGCCACGGAGTTGGCCCGCCCGGCGCTTGAGGGACAGGAGGCGAGCCAATCTTTTGGCGCGCCGGCATAACGATGGTTAGGGAGCGAACACGATGTCGAAAAAGATGCCCGCCACGCCCATGCTGGACGAGCTGGAAAGCGGCCCCTGGCCGAGCTTCATCAGCGGCCTGAAGCGGTTGGCCGCGGTCGAGGATAAGCCCCACGGCGCCATCATGAAAAGCTTGCTGGGCCAGCTGGAGCACAGCTACCAGACCCGCAAGGGGTACTGGAAGGGCGGCACGGTCGGCGTGTTCGGCTATGGCGCCGGCGTCATTCCGCGCTTTTCCGAGGTGGCCGGGCAATTCCCCCAATCGTCGGAATTCCACACCATCCGCATCATGCCGGCCCCCGGCTTCTTCTACGACACCAAGACGCTGCGCCAGATGTGCGACATCTGGGAGGAGCACGGCTCGGGCCTGATCGCCCTGCACGGCCAGAGCGGCGACATCATGTTCCAGGGCTGCCGCACCGATCAGGTCCAGCCCGCCTGGGACAAGCTCAACGAAATGGGCTTCGACATGGGCGGTGCCGGTGCCGGGGTGCGCACCGCCGCCTCCTGCGTCGGCCCGGCCCGTTGCGAGCAGGCCTGCTTCGACACCCTGGCCGCCCATCGCGCCGTCATCAACGATTTCGTCGACGATATCCACCGCCCCAGCCTGCCCTACAAGATGAAGTTCAAGTTCTCGGGCTGCGCCAACGACTGCGCCAATGCCACCCAGCGCGCCGATGTCGCCATCCTCGGGACCTGGAAGGACGACATGCAGGTCAACCAGGCCGAGATTCAGGCCAAGGTCAAGCAACTGGGCCGCAAGGAGTTCATCAACCAGGTCATCCGCATGTGTCCGACCCAGGCCTTAGGGCTTAACGACGACGACACCCTGGACGTGGACAACGCCTCCTGCGTGCGCTGCATGCACTGCATCAATGTCTGCACCAAGGCGCTGAAACCGGGCAAGGACCGGGGCATCTGCATCCTGGTGGGCGGCAAGCGCACCCTGAAGATCGGCGACCTGCTGGGTACCGTGGTGGTGCCGTTCATGAAGATCGAGACCGATGACGACTTCGCCGGCCTGGTCGATCTGTGCCACCGCATGCTGGACTTCTTCGCCGACAACGCGCTGGAGCACGAGCGCACCGGCGAGATGATCGAGCGCATCGGCCTGACCAACTATCTGGACGGTCTCGAACTGCCGCTCGACGTCAACATGATCAGCCAGCCGCGCACCAATTCCTATGTCCGCACCGACGGTTGGGACGAGGAAGTGCGCAAGTGGAACGATACCAAGTCCAGCGCGGCCGAATAATGGCCCCGGCAACGAACAAGACAGCGGGAGAGATTTGATGAGCGAACTTCGTCGTCCCATCGAAAGCGGCGTGCCGGACTCCAAGCAATTCATGCACCCGGCGCTGGTCCGGAATTACGGCAACTGGGCCTGGCACGACCGCCCCCGGCCCGGCGTGCTGCGTCATGTGGCGGCGGGTGGCGAGGCGGTCTTCACCGTCAAGGCCGGCACCCAGCGCCAGATGGACATCTTCACCCTGCGCAAGCTGTGCGACATCGCCGACCAGTTCTGCGACGGCCATATCCGCTTCACCATCCGCTCGTCGGTGGAGTTCACCACCCCCGACGAAAGCAAGGTCAAGCCGCTGATCGAGCGGCTGGAGGCCGAAGGCTTCCCGGTGGGCGGCACCGGCAATTCGGTGGGCTTCATCAGCCACACCCAGGGCTGGCTCCACTGCGACATCCCCGGCACCGATGCCTCGGGCGTGGTCAAGGCGATGATGGACGAACTCTACGACGAGTTCAAAAACGAGGACATGCCCAACCGGGTCAAGATCACCACCAGTTGCTGCCAGATCAATTGCGGCGGCCAGGGCGACATCGCCATCAATATCCAGCACACCAAGCCGCCGGTGATCAACCACGCGCTGGTGGCCGGAATCTGCGAGCGCCCGACCGTGATCGCCCGCTGCCCGGTGGCCGCCATCCGCCCGGCGCTGGTCGACGGCAAGCCCAGCCTGGAAGTGGACGAGAAGAAATGCGTGTGCTGCGGCGCCTGCTTCCCGCCCTGCCCGCCCATGCAGATCAACGACCCGGTTCATTCCAAGATCGCCATCTGGGTCGGCGGCAAGCATTCCTCGACCCGCTCCAAGCCCATGTTCCACAAGCTGGTGGCCGCCGGCCTGCCCAACAACGCGCCGCGCTGGCCGGAAGTGGCGGCGGTGGTCAAGAAGATCCTGGCGACCTACAAGGCCGATGCCCGCCCGTGGGAGCGCATGGGCGAGTGGATCGAACGCATCGGCTGGCCGCGCTTCTTCGAGATGACCGACCTGCCGTTCACCAAGTACCACGTTGATACCTGGCGCGGCGGCCGCGCCAATCTCAACGCCTCCAGCCACCTGCACTTCTAGGGTCTCGAATCATGAAATTCGGCATTCTGGTCAATGAAGGCCCCTACAACCACCAGGCCTCCGATTCCGCCTACCAGTTCACCAAGGCGGCGCTGGAGAACGGCCACGAAATTTTCCGGGTCTTCTTCTATTACGACGGGGTCAACAACGCCACCAGGCTGGGCGAGCCGCCCAGCGACGACCGCAACGTGACCAAGAACTGGCAGAAGCTGGCCGAGGATCACAAGGTCGATCTGGTGGTCTGCGTCGCCGCCGGCCTGCGCCGCGGCATCACCGACGGGGTTCTGGCGCCGGGCTTCCGGATCTCGGGCCTGGGGCAGTTGATCGAGGCCGGCATCCAGTCCGACCGCGTCGTGGCATTCGGAGATTGAGGTCCTATCCCCAGGGAGGGCGCGAGACGCGCTGCCGGGGAAAATGGCCGAATGGAAGGAGAAAAATGATGAGCATAGTGGGGCTATGGTTGAATTTTTCGACGCCCCAGTCGGCCATTTTAGCCGCAGCCCAAAGGGGCGCGGGTCTTTTGGCGGCCGGGTTCGTTGCTCGTCGCTCATGGACATCCAGTCCATATCGCTTCTTGTGCCTGCCTGGACGCCAAAATTCCTCGCGCCGCGTCCGCGCCACCCCTGGGGATAGGACCTAACCATGGACGAGATGGAAAGCGGCATCGTCAAGAAGTTCATGTTCGTCAATCGCAAGGCGCCCTATGGCACCATCTACGCCCTGGAAGTGCTGGAGATGGTGCTGATCTCGGCGGCGTTCGACCAGGACGTCCACCTCGCCTTCATCGACGACGGCATCTACCAGATCAAGAAGGGCCAGACCCCCGCCGGGATCGGCTGCAAGAACTTCTCGCCCACCTACCGGGCGCTGGAAGGCTACGACATCGAGAAGCTGTATGTGGAAGCCGAGGGACTGGCCGAGCGCGGCCTGACCGAGGACGACCTGCTGGTTCCGGTCGAAGTGATCAGCCGCGCCGAGATGGGCAGGCTGATGGCCGGGATGGATGTGGTTCTGACGGCTTAGGGAAACAGAAATATGAGCATGCTGCACACCGTCAACAAATCGCCGTTCGAGCGCAACGCCCTGGAGAGCTGCCTGGGCCATGCCCAACCCGGCGACGCCATCCTGTTGATCGAGGACGCCGTTTACGCCGCCTTGAACGGCACCAGCCTCGCCGGCCGGATCGCCGATGCCGCCAAGAGCTTCCGCCTCCATGTGCTGGGACCGGATCTCCAGGCGCGCGGCGGCGACCCCGCCAATGTGGTCGCCGGCGTCACCGTCGTCGATTACAGCGGATTCGTGGCGTTGGCGGCAGACAACAAGGCGGTCAACGCCTGGCTGTGACAATCGGGACATTGAAATCGACAGAGGAGAGGTTCGACCATGGCTTACACCAGCAACGGCGCCACCATCGAGGCCGATGAAGAGGGTTATCTCATCAACATCAGCGAGTGGAACGAGGGGTTGGCCGATCAGATCGCCAAGGACGAGGGCATCACCATGAGCCCCGAGCACTGGGAAGTGGTCAATTTCCTGCGCGAATACTATTCCGAATACCAGATCGCCCCGGCTGTGCGGGTGCTGACCAAGGCCATCGCCAAGAAGATGGGGCCGGAAAAGGGCAACAACAAGTATCTGTACGAGTTGTTCCCCTACGGCCCCGGCAAGCAGGCCTGCAAGATCGCCGGCCTGCCCAAGCCCACCGGCTGCGTGTAGCCGACCGATCCCCGGAGCGCGGGCGTCCCGCCCGCTTCCGGGCGAAGCCGAGCGGGCGGGGACGCCCGCGCGCCGAAATCAGGGCGGGAGCCGCGACACATGACGAATTTTTTCGCCATACTCTTCACCGTCGCCACGCTGGTTCTGCTGGTCGGACTGGGCCGCAAGATCGCCCAATACGCCCGCACCCCGGCGCCCCTGAAGATTCCCACCACTCCGGCGCCGCTGACCATGCCGGGGGTGGCGTTCCGCCTCGCCCGCGAGGCCGTGGTGTTCGAGAGTCTGTTCAAGGCCAACAAGCCGTTGTGGATCTTCGCCGCCCTGTTCCATTTCGGCCTGGCGGTGGTGCTGGTCCGCCATCTGCGCTATTTCGAGACCGAGGTCGGGCCGCTGGTCGCCCTGGTCCAGCCGCTGGCCCTCTATGCCGGTCTGGCCATGGTGGGCGGGCTGCTGCTGCTGCTGGCGCGCCGTCTGGTGATCGAACGCATCCGCTACATCACCGGCGGTTCGGACATCCTGATGCTGGTCCTGCTGCTGGGCATCGGCTTGTCCGGCCTCGCCATGAAGGGGATGGTCCATACCGACATCGTGGCGGTCAAGGCGTTCTTCACCGGCCTGCTGGGCCTGGAGCTCCGCCCGCTGCCCGGCGACCCGCTGCTGGTGGTCCATCTGCTGCTGGTGGCCGGCCTGATGCTCGTCTTCCCGTTCTCCAAGCTGCTGCATGCGCCGGGACTGTTCTTCAGCCCCACCCGCAACCAGACCGACAATCCGCGCGAACACCGCCATTTGTGCGATTGGGCGGCCAAGCTTGAAGAAAAGAGGGGCTAGGGCGTGCCCTCAGTTACCGCATGAGTCGCGTTGCCGCCGAAATTGGCGGAATGACAGGAGAAAAGCGATGAGCGTAGCGGAGCTACGGTCGAGATTTTCGACGTATCAGTCGGCCAATTTCGGCGCAACCCGGAGGGACGCTGGTCTTTTTCCGCCCAGGTTCGTCGCTTGTCGCTCGCGGACAACCAGTCCGCGTCACTCCACGCTTCTGCCTGGACACAAAAATCCCTCGCGTCGCGGCCATGTGCTAACTGAGGACACGCCCTAAGATGGCCGCCCCGTTCGACACCCCCGTCCTCGGCGATGTGGAGGAGCGCAGGATCCCGGCGCTCAGGCTCGGCACCATGGCCGAGTCCAAGCCCTATGCCGCCTCCCCCGCCCATCAGGAGGGGCTGGGCTTCCCCGGCGAACTGGCGGAAGGCTGGGAGCGGAAAGCCATCGGGCATATGGGCGAATTGCTGGGCAAGTACCGCTCGCTCCAGGTGTTCATGGATATCTGCGTCAAGTGCGGCGCCTGCACCGACAAATGCCAGTATTTCCTCGGCACCGCCGACCCCAAGAACATGCCGGTGGCCCGCGCCGACCTGTTCCGCTCGGTCTATCGCCGCTATTTCACCGCCGCCGGCAAGCTGACCCCCGGTCTGGTGGGGGCGCGCGACCTGACCAAGGACGTGCTGGACGAGTGGTTCAACTACTTCCACCAATGCTCGCAATGCCGCCGCTGCTCGGTGTTCTGTCCCCAGGGCATCGACACCGCCGAAATCTCCATGGCGGCCCGCGACATCATGGATTCCATCGGCCAGGGCCAGAAATACTGCAACGAGATCATCGGCAAGGTCCACAAGATCGGCAACAATCTCGGCCTGCCCCCTCCCGCCCTGCTGGACACGCTGGAAGGGCTGGAAGAGGACATGGAGGCCGAAACCGGTGTGGCGGTCAAGATGCCCATCGATGTCCACGGGGCCGAGATCCTGCTGGTCACCCCCTCGGCCGATTTCTTCGCCGAGCCGCATGTGCTGGGCCTGATGGGCTACGCCAAGGTGTTCCATGCCGCCGGAGCGTCGTGGACCCTGTCGACCAAGGCATCGGAAGCCGGCAATTTCGGCATGTTCATCGGCAATTACGAACAGATGCGCAAGATTTCCATGCGCATCCGCGAAGCCGCCCTGGAGCTGGGCGTCAAGCGCATCATCTTCGGCGAATGCGGCCATGCCTGGCGCATCGCCTATTCCTTCCTCAACACCCTGGTGGGGCCGTGGGACTTCCTCGATCCCCGCTATCCGGTGCCCCAGCACATCCTGGAATTCACCAACGACCTGATCACCCGCCAGGGGATCAAGCTGGACAAGGCGGGCAATGACGGCATGGTGCTGACCGTCCACGATTCCTGCAACGTGGCGCGCGGCGCCCGCATGGGCGACCGACCCGGCGGCCAATTCACCATTCCCCGCGCGGTGATCCAGGCCTGCGTGCCGAAATTCGTCGATATGCACCCCGACACCATTTGCGAGAAGACCTTCTGCTGCGGCGGCGGCGGCGGCCTGCTGACCGACGAATTGATCGAGGTGCGCGTCAAGGGCGCGGTCCCCCGCATGGAAGCCTTGAAGGCGGTGGTCGAGCAGGACGGCGTCACCCACATGGCCGCCATGTGCGCCATCTGCAAGGCCCAGTTCACCAAGATCCTGCCCTATTACGGCCACGACCGCGAAATGGTGGTGTCGGTTCACCAGTTGGTGAGTAACGCCATCATCCTGGGCGATAACGACTAATTCCGACGAGCGAATGAAGCCTTTCATTCGCTCGGAGGCAAGGGCAAGGCCCGCCGCGCCACCCGCCAGCTTCGCTGGCAAATATTATGGTTGCACGCCTGCGCGTGCGTGGCGCGAAAGCCAAGGGACGCGGAGGCGTCCCGCCCGGCGCGTGAGGGACAATAGACGAGCCGCGTCAGCGGTTCGTCGGTAAAAATGACTTCTTCAGGGAGAAGACCGATGGCTGCAAAGACCACCGCCAAGGCCACCACCGAGGGCTTGAACTACCGCCGCTACCAAGACGGCGATTCCACCCCCACCGTCTGGCAGGACGAGATCTTCAAGGCCGGCTGGTCGTATAAATGCCCGACCTATGTGCTGCGCACTCCCCCTTGCTCCGGCTCGTGCCCGTCGGGTCACGACATCCGCGGCTGGCTGGACATCGTGCGCGGGGTCGAAAAGCCGCCGGCCGGCATGGCCATGCAGGAATACGCCTTCCGCCGCATGACCGAGGCCAATCCCTTCCCCGCCATCATGGGCCGCGTCTGCCCGGCCCCGTGCGAGCAGGGCTGCAACCGCAACATGGTCGAGGAGCATGTGGGCATCAATTCGGTGGAGCACTCCATCGGCGAATGGGCCATCGCCAACAAGATCGCCTTCCCCAAGCCCGAAACCGAGAGCGGCAAGACGGTGGTGGTGATCGGCGGCGGTCCCGCCGGCCTGTCGGCCGCCTATCATCTCCGCCGCAAGGGCCACGCCGTCACCGTGCTGGAGGAAAAGGCCGAATTGGGCGGCTATGTGCGCTATGGCATCCCCGGCTATCGCACCCCGCGCGAGGTGCTGGACGCCGAGATCAACCGCATCATCGCCATGGGCATCACGGTCAGGACCCAGTGCCGGGTCGGCCGCGACGTCACCGTCGCCGAGCTGGAAGCCAAGTATGACGCCATCTTCTGGGGCGTCGGCACCCATTCCGGCCGTGGCCTGCCGGTCCCCGGCTGGAAGGACACCGCTAACTGCGTCTCCGGCGTCGCCTTCCTCAAGGCCTTCAACGAGGGCCGCCTGCAGCACGTTCCCGGCCGCATCATCGTGGTCGGCGGCGGCGACACTTCCATCGACGTGGCCTCGGTGGCCCGCCGCCTGGGCCATATCAAGCAGGTCTCGGCGCAGGACCGGATCGATCACGTCATCCTGGGCCAGGTCGCCCACGACGTGGCGGCCAGCGCCTCGCGCGAGGGCGCCGATGTCACCCTGACCTCGCTGTTCCCGGTGGAAAAGATGTTCGCCGCCCAGCGCGAGATCGACGACGCCAGGCGCGAGGGTGTCGACATCAAGGGCGGCATCATGCCGCTGGAGGTGGTCAAGGACGCCGATGGCCGCGCCACCGGCCTCAAGCTGTGCCAATGCACCATGGACGGCATGACCCCCATCCCCATCGCCGGTACCGAATACGTGCTCGACGCCGACCTGATCGTCTCGGCGATCGGACAGAGCGGCGAATTGGGCGACCTGCCGGAACTCGACAACGGCAAGGGCTTCATCAACGCCGACAAAACCATGCGGGTACCGGGCAAGCCCAAGCATTTCGTCGGCGGCGACGTGGTCCGGCCGCATCTGCTGACCACCGCCATCGGCCATGGCCGGGTCGCCGCCGCCAGCATCGAGGAATTCCTCGAAAAGGGCGAGGTGGGCAAGCGCCCCAAGGTGGACGTGCACCAGTTCGACCTGCTGGCCAAGCTGCGGGAAAGCAACCTCGAACCCGCCCATTGCGAGTCCGGCGCGGTTCGCGGCACCGACCAGGCCAAGTTCGCCGTGCATAATTTCGAGAATCGCTCGGCCAACGAAATCATTCCCCACGACGACCTGTTCCTCGGCCACTTCACCCGCACCGCCCGCCATCATCGCGACGAGGTCCATATCGGCGCCAATGAGGTGATCGGCAATTTCCAGGAGCGGCTGATTCCGCTGAACGAGGCCCAGATGGTGGACGAGGCCAAGCGCTGCATGTCCTGCGGCCTGTGCTTCGAATGCGACAATTGCGTGGTGTTCTGTCCCCAGGGCGCGGTCAGCCGGGTCAAGAAGAGCGACCGCACCACCGGCCGCTATGTGGAAACCGACTATTCCAAATGCATCGGCTGCCATATCTGCACCGATGTCTGCCCCACCGGTTACATCCAAATGGGCCTGGGAGAATGAACATGGCGGTCGCGATGAGGGTCTTGGCCATCTTGCTCTGCCTCCTCGCCCTGCCCAGCCTCCTCGCTTTGCCGAGTCTGGCCGCCGATCCACCGAACCCGCCCCCGGCCAAGGCGGGAACCACCTGCATCGATGCCCCGGCGGTGATGCGGCGCGATCATCCCGGCATGCTGATGCATCAGCGCGACGACACCCTGCGGCTCGGCATCCGGGGCGGCAAGGCCTCCCTCAAGGATTGCGTCGCCTGCCACGCCACCACCGCCGCCGACGGCACCCCGGTTCCGGTCAATGCGCCGGGACAGTTCTGCCAGGCCTGCCACGCCTATGCCGCGGTCCAGCCCGACTGCTTCGAATGCCATGCCACCACGCCGCCCCTTAAAACCGCCGGAGGCGCGCCATGACCGAGATTTCCCGCCGACAGGTGGTCCTGGCCTCGGGTGCGGTCCTGGTGGTCGCCGCCTCGGCCGCCGCCGCCGCGCCCCGCGGCCAGGGCCAACCCGCCAGCGCCACCCGGCATTGGGGGCTGCTGATCGATACCGCCAAATGCGACGACGGCTGCACCGTCTGCGTCAAGGCCTGCAAGGCGGAAATGGGACTGGCCGGCCATGACCGCCCGGCCACCGACCCCCAATATGTCCGCAAGCTGACGGTCACCGACCCCGCCACCGGCCACCGCCACTCGCTGCCGGTGATGTGCCAGCATTGCGACAAGCCGGCCTGCGTCGATGTCTGCCCCACCGGCGCCTCCATGAAGCGGGCCGACGGCATCGTCCTGGTCGACCGCCATATCTGCATCGGCTGCCGCTATTGCATGATGGCCTGCCCCTACAAGGCGCGCAGCTTCGCCCATGAGGAACAGACCGGCCAGAAGCCCTATCTGCCGCGCGGCAAGGGCACCGTCGAGGGCTGCACCCTGTGCGTCCACCGCATCGATGCCGGGGGCGAGCCGGTCTGCGTCGAGGCCTGCGCCGCCAAGGCCAAGGGCGCCATGCTGTTCGGCGACCTCAAGGACCCCGACAGCGCCATCGCCCAGCGGGTGGCCAAGGAAGCCACCACCCGCATCCGGGCCGATCTCGGGCTGCTGCCCTCCGTGCGCTATCAGGGAATCTGAGCCATGAAGAAGACCGTCTATTTGGAAATCACGGCGCTCACCCCCGGCTGGATCGCCCTGGTGGCCGGTCTGGGGGCGATGATCGCGGCGGCCCTGGCCGCCGTCTGGCACATGGAGCACCAGGGCCACTGGGTCACCGGCATGACCAATCAGGTGGTCTGGGGCCTGCCCCATGTCTTCGCGGTGTTCCTGATCGTCGCCGCCTCCGGCGCCCTGAACATCGCCTCCATCGGCTCGGTGTTCGGCCGCGAACCCTATCAGCCCCTGGGCCGGCTGTCCGGTCTGGTGGCCATGGCCCTGCTGGCCGGCGGCCTGGCGGTGCTGGTGCTGGATCTCGGGCGGCCCGACCGCCTCGCCGTCGCCATGACCCATTTCAACTTCAAATCCATCTTCGCCTGGAACGTCATCCTCTATTCCGGCTTCTTCGCGGTGGTGGCATTCTATCTGTGGACCATGATGGACTGGCGCATGAAGCGCTTCTACCGGCCGGCGGCGCTGGGCGCCTTCCTGTGGCGGCTGATCCTGACCACCGGCACCGGCTCGATCTTCGGCTTCCTGGTGGCGCGTGAAGCCTATGGCGCCGCCGTGATGGCGCCGCTGTTCATCGCCATGTCCTTCGCCTATGGGCTGGCGGTGTTCACCCTGGTGCTGCTGTTCACCGCCAAGACCACCGGCCGGCCGCTGGGCGACCGGATGTTGATCCGGCTGGTGCGGCTGCTGGGCCTGTTCGTCGCCGCCAACCTGTATTTCGTGGCGCTGCACCACCTCACCCAATTGTATTTCGCGGGGCGCGGCGGGGTCGAAGCCTTCGTCCTGGCCGATGGCGGCGTCTATACCATGCTGTTCTGGGGCGGCCAGGTCGTCCTGGGCGGCATCCTGCCGTTGGTGATCGCCTTCACCGGCTGCGGCCATCGGCCAAGGCGGCGCGCCACCATCGCATCGCTGCTGGTGATGATCGGCGGCCTCGCCCAGGTCTATGTCCTGATCATCGGCGGGCAGGCCTGGCCGCTGGACCTGTTCCCCGGCATGGAGGTGGCCTCCGGCTTCGCCGATGGCCGGATCCACGCCTATGTTCCCACCCTGGCCGAGACCGTCCTGGGACTGGGGGGACTGGCCATCGCCGCCCTGGTCATCCTGCTGGGCGTCACGGTGCTGCGATTTGTTCCCACCGGACTGGCCGATCCCGAACAAAGCCCCGGCTGATTCCAAACCGAGACACCACCGCATTTTCCCCGCCTTTGGACGCGCTGGCCCGAATGTCCCGCTCAGAAATCCGGGCCAGCCAACTTCAACTGGTCAGGATACCCCCTTATGGTTAAGATATCGTGGAGACGCAAAGGAACCAGGAACCTCGACGATGCGCGTGCTGGTGGTCGAAGACGATCCGATGATGTCGAAAGTCATCGAATCCATGCTCAAGGCAGAGGGCATGGTGGTGGATACGACCGCGCTCGGCGAGGATGGCCTGGAGATCGGCAAGCTCTATGATTACGACATCATCCTGCTCGATCTGATGCTGCCCGACATGGATGGGTATGAGGTGCTGCGGCGGCTGCGCGCCGCCCGCATCGAAACCCCGGTACTGATCCTGTCGGGCCTGACCGAGCCGGACAAGAAGATCAAGGGCTTCGGCTCGGGCGCCGACGACTACCTGACCAAGCCGTTCGACAAGGGCGAGCTGGTGGCCCGCATCCAGGCCATCGTCCGCCGCTCCAAGGGTCATGCCCAATCGGTGATCGAGACCGGCAAGCTGGCGGTCAACCTGGACGCCCGCACCGTCGCGGTGGCCGGCGATCCGCTGCACCTGACCGCCAAGGAATACGGCATCCTGGAACTGCTGAGCCTGCGCAAGGGCCAGACCCTGACCAAGGAACAGTTCCTCAACCACCTCTATGGCGGCATCGACGAGCCCGAGCTGAAGATCATCGACGTCTTCATCTGCAAGCTCCGCAAGAAGCTGGCCACCGCCACCGGCGGCGAGTCCTATATCGAGACGGTCTGGGGACGCGGCTATGTGCTGCGCGACCCCGAAGCCCCCCAGGCCGGCCGTCCCGCCAAGGCCGGCTGAGTGAGCCGGCGGTTCTTTCTGTTCGGACTGGGCTTTGCCGGCCGGGTGATCGCCCGCCATCTGCTGGCCGCCGGCTGGAGCGTCGCGGGAACCAGCCGCTCCGGCGACATCACCGCTCTGCCCGGCCCCGATCTGCCCGGCCCCGATCTGCCCGGCCCCGATCTGCCCGGCATCGACCTCCTGGCGTTCGACCGCGAACATCGCCTGCCGGCCGGCGCCCTGGACGGCGTCACGGCGGTCCTGTCCGCGGTGCCGCCCGACGACCTGGGCGACCCGGTGCTCGACGCCATGGGCGCCGCCATCCAGGCCCAGGCCCCCGGCTGGATCGGCTATCTCTCCACCACCGGCGTCTATGGCGATCATGGCGGCGGCTGGGTCGATGAAACCACCCCCCCCACCCCCGGTCTCGACCGCTCGCGCCGCCGCCTCGCCGCCGAACGGGCCTGGCAGGCCCTGCCGGCCCATATTTTCCGGCTGGCCGGCATCTACGGGCCGGGCCGTTCGGCCCTGGACACCGTCCGGGCCGGCCAGGCCAGACGCATCGTCAAGCCGGGACAAGTGTTCAGCCGCATCCATGTGGAGGACATCGCCGCCGCGATTGTGGCCTCGCTGGCCCGGCCCGATCCCGGCGCCATCTACAATCTCTGCGACGACGATCCGGCGCCGCCCCAGGAGGTGATCGCCGAGGCCTGCCGCCTGCTGGGGGTGGCGCCACCGCCCGAACTGAGCTGGGAGGAGGCCAAGGCCCGCCTGTCGCCCATGGCGCTGAGCTTCTATGCCGACAACAAGCGGGTCAGCAACCGCCGCATGAAGCAGGAGCTGGGGGTGGAGCTGCAATACCCCGGCTTCCGCGAGGGGCTGAAGGCGATCCTGGCCGGCGATTTGACGTTATCGTAATCTGAGGGCCAGCGGTCCCAGCCCCGCCACCGCCCCCAGCGAAGCGAAGGCCAGTCCCCAGGCCAGCCCGGTGGTGGCGCCGCCGGCCCAATCCAGCACCATGCCGAACACCAGCGGCCCGACGAAGCCGGCGCCGAAGCCCAGCAGCGAATGGATGGCGATGGTGGCGCCCCGCCGGGTCGGCGCCGCCGCCATCACCGCGCCGGTGGTCAGCGCCGCCGAATCGATCTGGATCAGGGCGCTGTAGACCAGCATCAATCCGACCACCACGCCATAGGGCAGGCCGCCGCAGAAGCCGATCCCCGCCGCCATGAGCGCGGATGCCAGCATGGCGGCGGCACAGACCCGGCGGCGATCGAACCGCACCGCCAGATCGGCGCCGCCGATACTGGCCGTCATGGCCAGCAGGGCGGCCAGGGTGGCGACCCGGGTGGGCGATGGTCCGCCGGCCCCCGGCTGGGCCGCCAGCACCCAGGCCAGAAAGGCCACCATCCACGAGCGGGCGCCGAACAGCTCCCAGACATGGACGGCGTAGCCCAGCACATAGCCCATGGCGGCGCGATTGCGCAGCACCGGCGCGAAGTCGAACGGATTGGTCTTGCGGACCGGGACGACCGGCGTCACCGCCGGCAGAACCGCCGCCACCAGAACCGCCGCCCCCAGCGCCGTGACCGCCCCCAGGGTAAAGGCGGCCCGCCAGCCCAATCCTTCCGCCACCGCCCCACTGATCAGGAACGATGTCGAGGTCCCCAGCGAAAAGCTGGCGGTATAAAAACTGATCCAGCGCGGCTGGCGCGGGCCGCTCGCCCGGTCGACCAGGGCCTTAAGTCCCGGCATATAGGTGCCGGCCAGACCGACGCCGCCCACCGCCCGCCACGCCAGCGCCGACCAGAACCCCTGGGCGGTGAGAGCGAAGCCCAGCGCCGAGACGGCGGCGATCAGGGCACCGGCCAGATAGACCCGCCTGGCATCCAGGCGATCGGTCAGGGGGGTCAGGATCGGCACCGCCACGGCATAGCCGGCGAACACCACGCCGGAGATCCAGCCGGCCTCGGTATTGGACAGCGACCACTCGGCCATGAATCCCGGCAGCAGCGCCGGAAAGGCGAAGACTCCCACCATGGTCAGCACTTCCGCCGCGCACAGGCAGAACACCGCCCTGGCTCCGGTCGAGGCTTCGCTATCGCGTGTCATACCTCGAATGGTACCAGAACCTGCTTCTCTCGGGGAGCATTTACAAAGGTGGCGAGATGTTGCATGGTCAGCGGGTTATGACCTTCGCCATCGACGCCGTCCGATTGCTTATTATTGAAGACAACCCTGGCGACCAGCGGTTGATCGAGATCGAGCTTGCCGATTCCACCCAGGGCTGGACCAGCCATTGCTGCGCCACCCTGGCCGAGGCCCGCGCCCTGGCGCCGTTCGATGAATTCGACTGCATCCTGTCCGATCTGGGACTGCCCGACGCCTCGGGCATGGAATCGGTGAAGGCGCTCAAGGCCTGGGCTCCCGACAAGACCCTGGTGGTCCTGACCAGCCTGGACGACGAGCGCATGGCCCAGGAAGCCATCCGCGCCGGCGCCCAGGACTATGTGGTCAAATCCGATGCCGGCCTCGTCATGCTGCCGCGGGTGATCCGTCACGCCATGGAGCGCCAGCACGGCAAGAGCGCCCTGGAAGCGTCGCACCGCACCAATCAGGCGCTGCTGGACGCCAGCCACGATGTCGCCCTGCTGCTGGATTCGGCCGGAACCATCCTCACCCTCAACGCCGAGGCCGAACAGTATTTCGACCGCCCCCCGGAGAATCTGATCGGGCATTCGATCTTCGACCTGCTGCCGCCCAGTCTGATGACCCACCGCCGCGCCTATCTGCGCCAGGCGCTGGAAAGCGGCCGGACCGTCGAGTTCGAGGATACCGACGGCCTGCACTGGTTCGCCAACCGCCTGCTGGCGGTGATGGGGGGCAGCCCCGATCAGCATCGTTGCGCCATGTTCTCGCGCGATGTCACCTCGGCCCGCGCCGCCGCCGCCAAACTGGCCGAGGCCAAGGAAGAGACCGATTTCGCCAACCGGGCCAAGACCGAGTTCATGGGCCGCATGAGCCGCGACATCCGCACCCCGTTGAACGATGTCATCGGCTTTTCCGAGATGATCTCGGCCGAGATGCTGGGACCGCTGGCCCCGGCCGGCTATCGCGATTACGCCGATTCCATCCTCAAATCCGGCAACCATATCCTCAAGCTGATCGACCGCATCACCGACGTCTCCATGCTGGAATCGGCGCTGATCAAGGACGAAGTGTCGTATCGCGACCTGGTGGAACTGTCGCCCGATCTGATCTGCGTCTGCGTCGATGGCATCGTCGAACGCATCAATGCCGCCGGCCTCGGCATGCTGCGCGCCCCCACGGCGGAATCGTGCGAAGGCAAGCACATCACCGACTTCATCCATCCCGATTACCGCGCCCTGTTCGACGGCGGTCTCGACGCCCTCTACGAGGAAGGCCATCCCCTGCCGGTCAAGATGGTGACCTTCGCCGGGCGGGTCCGCGACGTGGAACTTTCGGCGGTGCCGCTGCGCCGGGAAAGCCGGGGCGCCACCCTGCTGGTGGGACGCGACACCACCGAGGTGACGGCGGCCATGCGGGCGGTGGCGGCCCGCGAACACCGCATTCGCGCCATCATGGACACCGTGCTGGACGGCATCGTCACCATCGACGAAGACGGAACCATCCTCAACGCCAACCTGTCGGTGGAACGCATCTTCGGCTATTCGCTGTCGGAAGTGGTGGGGGCCAATGTCGCGGTGCTGATGCCTGAACCCGACGCCAGCCGCCACGACGGCTACCTCAAATCCTACATGGCCACCGGAATCGGCACCATCATCGGCATCGGCCGCGAGGTGATGGGCAAGCGCAAGGACGGGGTCCTGTTCCCGATCCATCTGTCGATCTCGGAACTGCGGGTGGAAAAGCGCCGGCTGTTCACCGGCACCATCCGCGATCTCACCGAGAACAAGGAATTGGCCAAGCGGGTCGCCTATCTCGCCAATCACGACCCGCTCACCGACCTGCCCAACCGTTCCCTGCTGTCCGACCGCCTGGGTCAGGCGGTGGCGGCGGCGCGGGCCGCCGGCCAGCATGTGGCGGTCCTGACCATCGACCTGGACGGCTTCACCACCATCAACGACTCGCTGGGGCACGATGCCGGCAATACCTTGCTGCGCGAGACCGGGCGGCGGCTGGCCCTGGGAGTCGGCAGCGCCGGCACCGCGGCGCGGCTGGCCGGCGACGAGTTTGCGGTGGTGCTGCCGCAATTGGCCGATCTGGAGGATGTGTCCAGGACGGTGGAGCATATCCGGACCCTTCTCGCCAAACCGCACATGGTGCATGGCTCCGAACTGGTCATCCCGGTGGATATGGGGGTGTCGGTCTATCCCCGCGACGGCGAGGACGCGCTGGACCTGCTGCGCAACGCCGAAATGGCGCTGCATTCGGTCAAGCGCCAGGTGGACGAGCGGCTGGGATTCTTCGACGCCGCCATGTCCTACGCGGTGACCGAGCGCCTGACCCTGGAACGCTCCATCAAGGACGCGCTGAAGGCCGGCCAGTTCGAGCTGTTCTTCCAGCCGCAGGTGGATCTCGGCAGTTACGCCCTGGTAGGGGCAGAGGCGCTGATCCGCTGGCGTCACCCCGAACTGGGCATCATCGCGCCGGACAAATTCATTCCGGTGGCCGAGGAGACCGGCCTGATCGTTCCCATGGGAACCTGGGTCCTGCAATCCGCCTGCCGCCATCTGCAGCAATGGGCCAGACAGGGGATCACCGGCCTGCGCCTGGGGGTCAATGTCTCCAGCCGCCAGTTCCGCGAGCAGAATTTGCCCGATATCGTCGCCGATGCCATCGCCGAGGCGGGGGTGGACGCCCGGCATCTCGACCTGGAACTGACCGAGAGCATGCTGATGGCCGATGGCGAGGGCACCTTGAAGATGCTGCGCGCCTTGGCCAAGCTGGGCGTGACCCTGTCCATCGACGATTTCGGCACCGGCTATTCGTCGCTGGCCTATCTCAAGCGCTTTCCCATCAACACGGTCAAGATCGACCGCGCCTTCGTGCGCGACCTCGAACAGGACGAGGATAGCCGGGTCATCGTCAACGCCATCATCTCGCTGGCCCATTCGCTGTCGCTGAAAACCATCGCCGAGGGCGTCGAAACCGAGGCCCAGGCCTCCCTGCTGGCCCGTCACGGCTGCGACGAGATCCAGGGCTACATGATCGGGCGACCGCTGCAACTCTCCGATTTCATCACCTTCGTCGGCAGCTATGGTGACCGGCGCGCCAACAGGGCCTCCCTGATCCGGGAAGTGCAACAATGAGGGGGACCGGACCATGACGGGAACCGTCGTTATCGTCGAAGACAACGCGATGAACATGAAGCTGCTGGAACAAGCGCTCAGCATCGCCGGCTATGCCACCGTCAAGTCCTCCGACGGCGACGGATTGGTCGACATCACCGCCGCCAGCGGCGCGGGCGTCATCCTGATGGACATCCAGCTGCCCAAATATTCGGGGGTGGATCTGCTTAAGCTGCTGAAGGCCGACCCGCGCACCCGGCATGTGCCGGTGGTGGCGGTCACCGCCTTCGCCGATCCCGATTCGGTGGCCAGCTTCCTGGCGGAAGGCTTCGAGCAGGTGATCACCAAGCCGATCTCCATCCGCAAGCTGCTGGACGAGGTGGCCCGCTATTGCGGAACCGCCGCCTGAGACCGTGGCGATCGAGACTCCTCCGCTTGCAATCGGGTTTGCCTCACGCTATAAGCGTCCCCTTCCTGAACGGACCGGGCTGTCAGGGCTGCCTTGCCGTTCATTCTCGCTGATACACGTTCAGATCAAGGATAAGCGAAAATGCCCAAGATGAAGACCAAGAGCTCCGCCAAAAAGCGGTTCAGGCTCACCGGTACCGGCAAGGTTAAGGGCAACGTCGCGTTCAAGCGCCACTGCCTGAGCGCCAAGACGTCGAAGATGAAGCGCCAGGCGCGCGGCACCTTCATGCTGTTCAAGACCGACAGCGACAACGTCAAGAAGTTCTACCTGCCGAACGGAGGCTGATCCATGGCTCGCGTCAAGCGGGGCGTGACCACTCACGCCCGTCACAAGAAGATTCTCAAGCTCGCCAAGGGTTACCGCGGCCGCTCCTCCACCTGCTTCCGGATCGCCATCCAGAAGGTCGAGAAGGCGCTGCGTTATGCCTACCGGGATCGCCGCGCCAAGAAGCGTAACTTCCGCGCCCTGTGGATTCAGCGCATCAATGCCGGCACCCGCGCCCATGGCATGCCCTATTCGCGCTTCATGGACGGCCTGAAGAAGGCCAATATCGCCCTCGACCGCAAGGTCCTGTCCGATATCGCCATCCGTGAGCCGGAAGCGTTTAAGTCGCTGGTGGACAAGGCCCAGGCCGCCCTCCAGTAGGACTTCCCTCGCGGGAAGCAATAATGATGGAGAGGGGGCCGACCCACGGGGGCGGCCCCTTTTCCTGTCTTTGGGGAATGGATTGCAGCATGTCGGAACTGGAAAGAGTCTGTCTGGCCGTATCGCCCGAGCTTCTGGAAAAAGCCGGCGATATCGCGAGCATCGGCACCCTGGATACCCTTGAGCAGAAGCGCATTGAACTGCTGGGCAAGAAGGGGTACCTCACCGATCTGATGAAGACGCTGGGTTCGCTCTCCCCCGACGACCGCAAGGTCCGTGGCGCGGCCTTCAACGCCGCCAGAGTCACGATTTCAGAGTTGCTCGATGCCCGCAAGGCCATGCTGGAAGGTGCGGCGCTGGACCAGCGGCTGGCGCGCGAGCGCATCGACGTCACCCTGCCGTCACGGCCGGAAGCGACCGGCCGTATCCATCCCATCAGCCAGACCATCGAGGAAATCACCGCCATTTTCGCCCAGATGGGCTTCATGGTGGCGGAAGGCCCCGATATCGAGGACGACTTCCACAATTTCACCGCGCTGAACATCCCGCCGGAGCATCCGGCCCGCCAGATGCACGACACCTTCTATTTCGGAGAGAAGCCGGAGGGCGGCCGCCACCTGCTGCGCACCCATACCAGCCCGGTACAGATCCGCACCATGCTGCGCGACAAGCCGCCGATCCGGGTTCTGGTGCCGGGCCGGACCTACCGCTGTGATTCCGACATGACCCACACCCCCATGTTCCATCAGGTGGAGGGCCTCGTCATCGACGAGACCACCCATATGGGCCATCTCAAGGGCTGCCTGATCGAGTTCGTCCGCGCCTTCTTCGAGGTGGACGACGTGCCGGTGCGCTTCCGCCCCAGCTTCTTCCCCTTCACCGAACCCTCGGCGGAAGTGGATATCGGCTGTTCGCGCGAAGGCGGCGAACTGAAGGTCGGTCCCGGAGCCGGTTGGCTGGAGATCCTGGGCTGCGGCATGGTCCACCCCAATGTGCTGCGCAATTGCGGCATCGACCCCGACCGTTACCAGGGCTTCGCCTTCGGCATGGGGGTGGAGCGGGTGGCCATGCTGAAATACGGCATCCCCGATCTGCGCACCTTCTTTGATTCCGACCTGCGCTGGCTGAAGCATTACGGCTTCGTGCCGCTGGACGTTCCCACGCTTTCGGGAGGGTTGACCCGATGAAATTCACGCTCGCCTGGCTCAAGGATCACCTTGAGACCACCGCCACCCTGGACCAGATCGAGACCGGCCTGACCGCCGTCGGCCTTGAGGTCGAGGCCGTCGACGATCCCGCCAAACATCTGGGCGGCTTCATCGTCGGCCATATCCTGGACGCCGAGAAGCATCCCAACGCCGACAAGCTGAAGCTGTGCACGGTCGATACCGGCAGCGCCACCATCCAGGTGGTCTGCGGCGCCCCCAATGCCCGGGCCGGCCTCAAAGTGATTCTGGCCCTGCCTGGCACCCGGATCCCCCACAACGGCGAGACCCTGAAGAAGGGCACTGTGCGCGGCATCGAGAGCCAGGGCATGATGTGCTCGTGGCGCGAATTGAAATTGGGCGAGGACCATGACGGCATCGCCGAACTGGCCGCCGAACTGACGGCGGGCAGCCGGCTGCTCGACATCATGAGCTTCGATCCGGTGATCGAGATTTCGGTCACCCCCAACCGCGCCGACTGCCTGGGGGTCCGCGGCGTCGCCCGTGACCTCGCCGCCTATGGCCTGGGCAGCCTCAAGCCGCTTGAAGTGGAGCCGGTACCGGCCGCGTTCAAGAGCCCCATCGCCATCCGCCTGGACTTCGAACCCGAGGATGCCGCCGCCTGCCCGCTGTTCGCCGGCCGCCATATCCGCGGCCTGACCAATGGCCAGAGTCCGCAATGGCTGAAGGATCGTCTGACCGCCATCGGGCTGCGCCCCATTTCGGCTCTGGTGGACATCACCAACTTCTTCACCTACGACCTGTGCCGGCCGCTGCATGTGTTCGACGCCGCCAAGGTCAAGGGCGACATCCGCGCCCGGCTGGCCCGGCCCGGCGAGAGTCTGGCGGCGCTGAACGGCAAGACCTATGCCCTGGAGGCAGGCATGACGGTGATCGCCGACGATGCCGGCCCCGAGGCGCTGGCCGGCATCATCGGCGGCGAGCCTTCCGGCTGCACCGAGGCCACCACCGAGGTCTTCCTGGAAGCCGCCTATTTCGATCCCATCCGGACCGCCGCCACCGGCCGCAAGCTGGAAATCCTGTCCGACGCCCGTTTCCGCTTCGAACGCGGCGTCGATCCCGGCTTCGTGGTGCCGGCCATGGAACTGGCCACCCGCATGATCATCGATCTGTGCGGCGGTGAGGCCTCCGAGCCGGTGATCGCCGGCACCGAACCCGACTGGCAGCAATCCATCATCCTGCGGCCCGAGCGGGTCGCCGCCCTGGGCGGGGTCGAGGTCAAGATCGCCCGCATGGAAGCCATCCTCAACGATCTGGGCTGCGCCGTGGCCGAACATGACGACGGGCTGCTGATCAACCCGCCGTCCTGGCGGGGCGACATCGCCGCCGAGCATGATCTGGTGGAAGAGGTCATCCGCATCAACGGCTACGACAATATTCCGTCGGTGCCGCTGCCGCGCTCGCCCATGCCCAAGCCGGTGCTGACCCCGGCGCAGCGCCGCTCCGGCTGGGTCCGCCGCCAGTTGGCGGCGCGCGGCATGATGGAAACGGTGACCTGGTCGTTCCTGCCCGAGGCTCAGGCCAAGCTGTTCGGCGGCGGCGCCCCCCGGATGCATCTGGCCAATCCCATCTCCAGCGATCTCGACGTCATGCGCCCCTCGGTGCTGCCCAACCTGATCGCGGCGGCGGGCCGCAATGCCGATCGCGGCATGCGCGATCTGGGACTGTTCGAGATCGGGCCGCAATTCGACGGTCCCGAACCCGGCCAGCAGCGCCAGGTGGCGGGCGGCATCCGCACCGGCAAGGCCCGCCCGCGCCATTGGGCCGATCCCGCCCGCCCGGTGGACGCCTTCGACGCCAAGGCCGACGTCCTGGCCGCCATCGCCGCCGCCGGGGGCAATCCCGATTCGCTCCAGGTGGAGGCCAAGGCGCCAGGCTGGTATCACCCCGGCCGCTCCGGCTCGCTGAAGCTGGGCAACACCCTGGTGGCCCTGTTCGGCGAGATCCATCCCGGCATTCTCGCCAGCCTCGACGTCAAGGGACCGGTGGCCGGCTTCGAACTGTTCCTGGAGGCGCTGCCGCCGATCAAGGCCAAGCCCACCAAGGCCCGGCCGCTGCTCCGGGCCTCGGCCTTCCAGCCGCTGGAACGCGACTTCGCCTTCACCCTGGACAGCGCCATCTCCGCCGATGCGGTGGTGCGCGCCGCCAAGGGCGCCGACAAGGCCCTCGTCAGCGAGGTGACGGTGTTCGACCTCTATGAAGGCGACAAGATGGCGGCGGGCAAGAAATCGCTGGCCATCACCGTGACCCTGCAACCCACCGAGAAGACCCTCACCGACGAGGAGATCGAGGCGGTCGGGGCCAGGATCGTCCAGGCGGTGACCAAGGCCACCGGCGGCGAGTTGCGCGGCTAGTTCAGAACAACGAGGGGCCGCAAGGCCCCTCGCCTGCCCCATTTCCCCAGTGCTCGCGGTCCCATGCCCACCATCATCCTGGTCCGCCACGGCGAGACCGTCTTCAATCGGGAAGGCCGCATCCAAGGCCACCTGGATTCACCCCTGACCATCAAGGGAACTGAGCAGGCCTGCCGCGCCGGCCTCGCCATCCGGCGGCTGATCGGTGACGCCCGGGGCTGGCGGGTGGTGTCCAGTCCGCTGGGCCGCTGTGCCCAGACCACCGGTATCCTGTGCGAAATGGCCGGCCTCGACGCCGCCGCCGCCACCTTCGATCACCGCCTGAAAGAGGTGGATACCGGCAGCCTGTCCGGCCGGCTCAAGGCCGAACTGCCGCCCGAACTCACCGGCGGCAGCGGCCTCGGCCATTGGGTGTTCCGCAGCCCCGACGGCGAAAGCCACGCCGCCGTCTCGGCCCGTCTGGCCGCCTGGCTGGCCGGCGTGGCGCCGGACGACAAACTGGTGGTGGTCAGTCACGGCATCGCCGGCCGCATCCTGCGCGGCCTTGTTCTCGACCAGCCCCCCGACGCGGCCATGGGCGGCGACAGCCCCCAGGACGCGGTCTTCGTCCTGAGCCATGGCCGGGTCGAACGGGTCGCGTGCTGACCGTCTACACCTTCGCCTTCAACCAGGCCTGCAGCCGGCCCCAGCCGTCCTTGGCCGCCGCCTCGCGGTAGGACGGGCGATAATCGGCGTGGAAGGCATGGGGCGCGTCGGGATAGACCACGATCTCCACCGGCACCTTGGCCAGCTTGGCCGCCGCCCGCATCGCCTCGATCGTATCGGGGGGAATGCTGGGATCGGCGCCGCCATAAAGGCCCAGCACCGGCGCCTTCAGCTCCGCCGCCACATCGACCGGATAACGCGAGGTCAGCGCCGTGGCCTCGCCGGCCAGCTTGCCGTACCACGCCACCCCGGCCTTGAGCCTGGGATTATGGGCGGCGTACAGCCAGACGATACGGCCGCCCCAGCAAAAGCCGGTGATGCCCAACCGGGCCGGATCGCCGCCATTGGCGGCCGCCCAGGCGGCGCAGAAATCCAGGTCGGACAGGACCTGGACATCGGGGACCTTGGCGACGATGGATGACAGCAGGGTGGGAATGTCGGAAATCACCGCGGGATCGCCCTGGCGGAAATACAGTTCCGGCGCCACCGCCAGATAGCCCAGCTTGGCCAGCCGGCGGCAGATATCGCGGATATGTTCGTGGACGCCGAAGATCTCCTGAACCACCAGCACGGTGGGAAACGGCCCCTGACCGGCCGGCATGGCGGCATAGGCCGGCATGGTGGTGCCGCCGTCGACCGGGATCATCACCGCTCCGGCGCTCAACCCCTCGGTATCGGTGGTGATGGCGGCGGCCGAGACCGGGCTGACCGCCAGGGCGTAGCCGGTGGCCAGCACCGCCGCCGACACGAAGCCGCGCCGCGTCATGTCGGCATTGCCCAGCAGAGTCTTGACATCATCGTCCATCGTCCTCTCTCCCTGACTGAAATCCCGCCGCAAAGATGGCATCGCCGGGAACCTGAAACAATAGGGCGAGCGTTGACGAGCTAAAGCATTTATGCGCTGGCGAGGAGTTGCGGGCAAAGCCCGGCGCGGCTCGTGCCGCGAAAGCCAAGCGAACGGAGTGAGCGCCCGGCGCTTGAGGGACAGACAAGGAACGTATGTTGACGCGCCGGCCCCGGCGTTCCATCCTGCCCCCATGTTTCCGCTGTTCATGCATTTCGGCCATGCCCCCGACCCGCTGCTGATGCTGTTCATGGCCATCGCCGTGGACGCGGCGCTGGGCGAGATGGGCTGGCTGTTCCGCATCATCCCCCATCCGGTGGTGCTGATCGGCCGCCTGATCGCGACCCTGGATCGGCGGCTGAACAAGCCGGAACGCCCCGACCGGGACCGCCGGCTGCGCGGTATCCTGCTGGCCTTCGGCATGACGATACTGGCCTTGGCCCTGGGCGGCGGAATCGCATTCGTGGCCCGGATTCTGCCTCATTTCTGGCTGGTCGAGGTGTTCATTACCGCCACCCTGCTGGCCCAGCGCTCGCTGTTCGAGCATGTCCACGACGTGGCCCAGGCCCTGGCCCAGGGCGGCCTCGCCGCCGGACGGTTCGCGGTGTCGCGCATCGTCGGACGCGATCCCCAATCGCTGGACGAGTACGGAGTCGCCCGTGCCGCCATCGAAAGCCTGGCCGAGAACTTCGCCGACGGCGTGGTGGCGCCGGTGTTCTGGTACGTCATCGCCGGCCTGCCCGGCCTGCTGCTCTACAAGACGGTCAATACCCTGGACAGCATGGTCGGCTATCGCAACGACAAATACCGCGCCTTCGGCATGGCCTCGGCCCGGCTGGACGATCTGCTGAACCTGATTCCCGCCCGCCTCGCCGCCCTGATGCTGACGCTGGCGGCGCCGTTCGTGCCCAAGGGCCGGCCGGTGGCGGCGCTGGTCACCGTGGTCACCCAGGCCCGCCACCACCGCTCGCCCAATTCCGGCTGGCCCGAGGCCGCCACCGCCGGAGCCCTGGGGCTGGCCCTGGGCGGACCGCGCAAATATCCCGGCCTGGTGGTGGACGAGAAATGGATCGGGTCGGGCCGGGCGCGGGCCGGCATCGCCGATATCCACCGGGCGCTGCACCTGTTCACCGTCGCCTGCGTCATGGACAGTGGAGCGGTGATTCTGGTGCTATGGCTGCAGTCCTAGAGCGCCGAGCCCTATATCTGCACCAGCCCTGTTTCTCATGGGGCGAGGTCCTCCGCCAGGCAGGGCTTGAAGATCGATGCGGCGCATCGGGC